>ERZ506429.56-NODE-56-length-41264-cov-26.4485_pt1 | contig 41264 bp, 30 predicted proteins | sample MGYA00513664_ERZ506429 | MGnify/ENA metagenome assembly ERZ506429 | reverse complement strand
TGGCATTGCCGGAAACGGAACGGTAGAAGAGGACATCAAAAAATATATAGGATAAGAACAGCAGCTACTGAGTTAAGTGAGAATCTGTAAAACTCGGGTAAAAAATCAAAAGATAAGTTTTCATGTTTAAAAGGCACTTTGCAATAACACTCTCGATAGTATTGCAAAGTGCCTTATTTTTTGAGTGAACAATAAATCGGGGGAAAATGCGTTATTGAATATAAAACTTAAAAGTATGAAAGAATCAATATTCGTTACCTTGCAGAAATGCACAGTGTTTGAGGGGTTTACTCCAGAGGAAATCAGAGAGGCACTGTCGATGGTAAGCTACCGGATGGTGGAGCTTGCTGCCAGGGAAACCTATGTGCTGGCAGGAATGCCCTGCAGATATGCCGACATCATTGTCGAGGGGGAGATGATAGCCCGCATGTCGGGATTGTCGGGCAAGCAGGCCCAGATAGATAGGCTGGGAGAATCGATGCTGATTGCCCCTGCCTATATATTCGCACATAATAACGAGATGCCCGTAAGCGTGGAGACAAGCAGGAAGACTACCCTCCTGCGCATGAGGCCTTCGGAACTGAAACTGCTGATAGATACCGACGAACGCATACGCTGGAACTTCATCCAGCACCTGTCAAGGATAGATATCTTCCTTTCGCAGAAAATGCGCATGCTCTCCCTTTTCTCCGTCAAGGAGAAGGTGGCGCAATACCTCATCAAGATGGCTACCGAACAGCAGAGCAGAACCATCCGGCTGGATGTCAGCCGACAGGAAATGGCAGATATCTTCGGTATCCAGAAGTTCTCGCTCCTCCGCTGCCTGTCCGAATTCGAGGAGAAGGGCGCCATCAGGATTGATGGCAAGACCATCACCATACTCAACTCGGATGAAATGAAATAAGAAGCAAGAATGAGAAAGCCTTGGAAATTGCTAAGAACATGCTTGCCGATGGTGTTGACATCAATCTAATCAAGAAGTATTCCGGTCTAACCCAGGAACAGATAGAAAAAATGAAATAACTAATAGAATAAAAAAAGAAAAAAATCAAGTTGGTTGGCTGGAGCATCCTGGGAATCGTGCTTATCGAAACAATAATCGCCATATCGTGCTTATTCCTTCTGGATTCAAAGGTTTTGAACTTCCCGACCATTCAGTACTGACAACAGATACTTCACGTTTCTGGGCAGCTCCCCAAAATTAGTAACTGCCATTTACTAGATCTACCCCAGGAACAAATACAATAGGCTTCAATGGCAAATGAAGCCTATTTCATTGTCCAACGAAAGTACTTTCATGTGCTCATGAAAGTACTTTCGTTTTTTATTGCTTTTTCTACTATATTTTATTCCATAAAGACAGAGCGCCAAAGACTGTAGCGCGCTTCAGGATTCAATTGCTCCAAATGCCGGAAGACGGCTTGCATATCCGAACGGCGGGTAGTCTCTTCGTAAGGACATAGTGCCTTCTGCTTAGTGAAATGCAACTCTTCTGCCACCTGACGGATATCCGCCTCATGCACCAGACAAAGGGGGCGAATAATGGTAAGCGGATAATGTTTAAGAGGAAGACTGGGCTGCATGGTGGAATGCGAACCCTCGAAGGTGATATTCATCAGCAGGGTAACGAGGATATCATCCATATGATGGCCCAAGGCTATCTTGTTAAAACCATTATTTACAGCAAACTCGAAGAGCGTCTTGCGGCGGTTCCAGGCACAGAGGAAACAACGGGTCTTGCGGGGATCGGTGGATTCATCGAACGAACTATGCAGGATATGGAGTTTGATGCCATTCTCTGCACAAAATGCCTGCAGATAAGAACGGTCGGTCTCGTAAGGGATGTTATCCATAATGATATGCGCCGCCTCTACCTCGATATGCGGCTTATAGATGCGAGCACGCTGAGCCAGCAAACGGACCAGTTCCAGGGAATCCTTTCCACCACTCAAGGCTATAAGAATATGGTCACCATCTTCCAAAAGCCGGTAATCGACACATCCTTTATTGAATCGCTTTAATACTTTCTGTTCTGCTTTCATCATATTCTGAAAAGGGAAAAGAAAAGCCGCACTCTTTTTCCAGAGTACGGCTTTATCAAGATACATCTCTCTACCTTGCAGAAGAGAAACGACAATTTAAACTTCAAATATAATTCTATCTTACTTAGCGTAAGCTACGCTTCGGGTTTCACGAATTACAGTAATCTTAACCTGACCAGGATAAGTCATCTCATTCTGAATCTTGGTTGCGATTTCATCAGAAAGTTTGATACTCTCTTCATCGTTCATCTTATCCGCACCCACGATGACACGGAGTTCACGACCTGCCTGGATAGCGTAAGTCTTGGTTACACCAGGATAACTCATGGCGATAGCTTCGAGATCATTCAAACGCTTGATGTAAGCCTCTACAATCTCACGACGGGCACCAGGACGAGCACCAGAGATAGCATCACAAACCTGTACGATTGGAGCCAACAAAGTGTTCATCTCAATTTCATCGTGGTGAGCACCGATAGCATTGCAGATATCTGGTTTCTCCTTATACTTCTCTGCAATCTTGGCGCCATACAATGCGTGTGGCAATTCACTCTCCTCATCAGGCACCTTACCTATATCGTGCAAGAGACCAGCACGCTTAGCCTTCTTAGGATTCAAGCCCAATTCTGATGCCATGACAGCACAGAGATTAGCAGTTTCACGAGCATGCTGCAAGAGGTTCTGACCATAAGAAGAACGATACTTCATCTTACCGATGATACGAATCAACTCTGGGTGCAGACCATGGATGCCGAGGTCGATAGCTGTACGCTTACCAGTCTCGATGATTTCATTATCCAACTGCTTCTTCACCTTGGCTACCACCTCCTCAATACGGGCTGGGTGGATACGTCCGTCAGCTACCAACTGGTGGAGAGCCAGACGGCAAACCTCACGACGAACAGGGTCGAAGGCTGAGATAACGATTGCCTCTGGAGTATCATCCACTACGATTTCTACACCAGTTGCAGCTTCCAAGGCACGGATGTTTCGGCCTTCACGACCGATAATACGTCCCTTCACCTCATCATTGTCGATATGGAAAACGCTGACAGAGTTCTCAATAGCTGTTTCAGTAGCAACACGCTGGATTGTCTGAATCACAATCTTCTTAGCCTGCTGGTTAGCATTGAGTTTGGCATCATCCATAATCTCATTCACATAGCTTGCAGCATCGAGTTTAGCCTGATCTTTCAGACTCTCAATCAATCTCTGCTTAGCCTCTTCAGCACTCAGACCAGAAAGTTCTTCCAGTTTAGCCTGTTCCTGTTTCTGCATCTTATCAAGTTCCTGCTGCTTGACAGACAAGAGTTTCTTCTCGTTGTCAACACGCTGCTGATACTGATCAATCTCCATCTTGCGTCGACCGAGGTCTTCCTGACGCTGATTGAGAGAAATCTCGCGCTGTTTCAGCTTATTCTCATTCTGCTGGATGCGAGAATTACGCTGCTGCACTTCTTTTTCGAGTTCCGCCTTCTTGTTGAGGAATTTCTCCTTCACTTCCAAAAGTTTCTTCTCTTTTACTACTTCTGCCTCTTTGTTGGCAGCATCTATCATTTCATTATATTTTCCCTTAATGACATAACGGAAAATGAAATACCCTGCAGCACCACCTATAACAAGGGCCACCAAGGCTGCTATAATAGTTACTATCATTATTATATATATGTTTATTAATATTCTTATTTCAAAGCGTCTTCAATCTCGGAGGTAAGCTTCTCAAGAATATCGTCATAAGGTTTCGTATCATTCCGATCCGATTCCTTCTCATATCTCAATGCCACATCAATGAGCGCCATATATAGGATTTCCTTATCGCTCTTTCTGCCTTTGAAAATCTTGGTATATGAGTTTACAATATCATCTATCAGTTTGGCTGATTTACGATAATACTCCTCGTCCTCTCTAGGTATTCTTACCGAGAGATCGGTATCATAGACGTGTAATCTTATGAGTAATTTATCTTGTTCTTGTTCTGCCATCGTTCCGATTTTTATTTTTCACCCAATAGCGTAATACACTTATTGACATCTCTAATAAGTTTGGTGATACGTTTCTGCGTAGTTTCGATATCTGCATCAGAAATCGTCATCATCTTTGCCATCTTCAAGCTGTCGTAATCATTCTGCGCTTGAGCCAACTTTTCCTCCAATGCCTTGATCTTGGCATCGCGCTCATCCACCATCGCATAGAGTTCTGCATTCTCCTGCTTGACCTCGTCAAACTTGAGAATCATCTGCCTTACTCTTGTGGCAAACGTATTGATTGTTTTCTCATTTGCACTCATGACTATTATTTTTTGGCTACAAATTTAAGAGAATTATTTGAATAAAACAAATATTCTGCTACTTTTTTTTATTTTGGGCGCAACATTTGTTACTTTCCCATCTTCTGCTTCGCCTTTTCTACGTCTTCATCTGATGGACGTGGCTCTTTTTTGGCAAGCATCAATACCTGGAAGGTAAAGTCGGTTACCCATTGCTGACTGAATGCCAAACGCTTGTTGAACTGGCGTAACTGAAGCACGGTTTTCAGCACACTGGCATCAGAGAAATCGTTCTTGGTAAAGATATCTTCTACTGTTTTAGCAGTCATCTTATATAGCGAATTCTTCATGAAGCTAGGCAAACGGAGTTTAAACTTCATCAGATTGCCCATCAGCATCATCAGATCCTGCGTAAAGTTTTGGAACTGGATAAGATATACGTTTACATCCTGCAGTTTGTGACAGTTCTTACGGATACTGGAATCTATTTCCTTGAAGAAGACATCATCCGTATCATAGATATTCTTCATCATTTTCTTCACCTGTGCCTTTTCGCCAATACCCAGACGATTGTTGACCGTCGGAACATGCAGACTTGTCTTGAAGACACGCAAGTCTGGCAACATGGCCAAATTGGTGATACCTAACTGAGAAGCAAGTGCTGCCTGAAAGTATACACGGACCAAGGTCATGTAATCTTCCATTCCACCTACCTTTTTATCGTCGTCTTTACGACCGAATAGTTTTGCAAAAATTCCCATTCCTTTATTATTTTATTTTCTATATCTATTTAAATTGTTCTGCAAAAATACAATAAAATCAGTAAATACCCAAATCAAAGCGACGTTTTTTCTCTAAAAAGGTGTTTTTTTAAATAAAAAATGCAATTTTATGTCTTTTGATTTCCCATATTCAACTTTTTTTAGTAACTTTGCCGCGTTTTTAAGACAATACTTTTCAACTCAAACAGTTTAGAAATAGAGAAGAATATGAAAGGAATCGTATTAGCAGGTGGTTCGGGTACAAGACTTTACCCTATTACCAAAGGTATCAGCAAACAATTGATACCTATCTTTGATAAACCAATGATATATTATCCTGTTTCCGTGCTGATGTTGGCAGGAATCAAGGAGATTTTGATTATTTCTACCCCTTTTGACCTACCAGGCTTCAAGCGGTTGTTGGGCGATGGCAGTGAATTGGGTGTACACTTCGAATATGCAGAACAGCCTTCGCCAGATGGTTTGGCACAGGCATTTATCATTGGAGAGAAATTTATCGGCAACGATTCTGTCTGCCTGGTTCTGGGAGATAACATTTTCTATGGAGCCGGTTTTTCTGGACTGCTCAAGGATAGCGTAAACGCTGCTGAAGAAGGATTGGCAAGCGTATTTGGCTATTATGTCAACGACCCAGAAAGATATGGTGTGGCAGAATTTGATGAAAACGGCAACTGCCTAAGCATTGAAGAGAAACCAGCAGCCCCAAAGAGCAATTATGCGGTTGTAGGTCTCTATTTCTATCCTAACAGCGTGGTGAATGTAGCTAAGAACATTAAGCCTAGTGCAAGAGGAGAGTTGGAAATTACTACCGTAAACCAGCACTATCTGGCAGAGAAAACGCTCAAGGTAAGAACTTTGCAGCGAGGTTTTGCATGGCTTGACACAGGTACACACGACAGTCTTTCTGAAGCAAGTACCTTTATTGAAGTCATAGAAAAGAGACAAGGTTTAAAAGTGGCTTGTCTGGAAGAAATTGCATTCAAACAAGGATGGATAAATAAAGAGCAATTGTTGAAACTGGCTCAACCGATGCTCAAGAACGGATACGGACAGTATCTGAAAGAACTTGCTGAAAGCAAATAACGAAAACTCTATCATTTAAAAAGAGTATTATAATAAGGTGTAAACACAATAGAACATTTAATAATGGAAGAAACAAAGAACTTAGAATTGGGAAGTGGACAAGAGCAAGAAGAGAAGTCAGCTATCGACTTCCAATTGATTTACTCTACACTTATCCTTAACTGGAAATGGTTCGTTCTCTCACTCATTGTATGTTTGGGAATGGGGTATCTCTACTTGCGCTATGCAAGACCTCAATATCAGGCTACAGCAAAGTTGTTAATTAAGGATGACGACCAGAACAAGAGCAGAGGTATGGGTAACAGCATGATTCAAAATGCCGCGAACCTCGGTTTTATTTCAAACTCAAATGGTATAGACAATGAGATTGAAATCCTTTCTGCACAAGACTTGGCCACTCTGGCTGTAATAGACATGAAGGGCTACGTGAACTATTATCACAAAGGCACATTCAAGGATCAGCTGGTTTACAAAGAGCAGGAAGTCAACGTAGATTTAGACCTGGCTCATCTCAAGAAACTGAATGCTCCTATCAAACTCAAAATTGAGAAAGACGGCAACCAGTATTTGGTTACAGGTTCATACTATGTTCCTGTTGATGCATTCTCATTTCAGAAGGAACCTGTAAAAATCGAAAAGACTTTAGCAAGTTTACCAGCAAGCATCAACACCCGCGTCGGAACGCTCAGTTTCACAAAGAATGGCAATTTCAAGTTAAAGGACGGAGAAAGTCTGAAGGCTATCATTGTTTCTCCAGAGATGGCGGCTTCAGGCTATGCTAAAGCATTGGCTGTCAGCCAGACTTCCAAGACGACAACTATTGCCGAACTTGTATTGAAAGACGAAGATCCGCAGCGCAGTATCGACTACCTGAATACATTGATAAAGGTATATAACCGCCAGGCAAACGAGGATAAGAACGAAATTTCTTATCGCACAGAGCAGTTCATCAACCAGCGTCTGGAGAAAATCAACAGCGAATTGGGTAGTACTGAAGGTCAACTTGAAAGCTACAAGAAGCGTAACAATGTAGTAGAGATGAAGCTCAACGCTACAGCAGCTATAGCAAATTCTGATACATACGCCCAGAAGCTCCAAGAGGCCAACACACAGGTTGAACTGCTGAATGAGCTCGGCAAATATATGAACGAGCCGGGCAACAAGTACCAGCCTATCCCATCAAACGTAGGTTTGACAGACGAAAGTTCTACAGAGTTGATTAATGAATACAACAAGATTGCATTGAACCGTAATCAGATGTTGCATTCTGCCAGCGAGAGCTCTCCAACCGTAACCCCATTGACAGCACAGTTGGAAGACCTCACAAAATCTATCAAGCGTGCTATGCGCCAGGCTAAGTTGGGTATGGAAATCCAGCGCAACAGCATCGCTCATCAGGCAGCTATGTATGCCAACCAGATTGGCAACTCTCCAGAACAGGAAAGAGTTCTGACACAGATTGGCCGCCAGCAGGAAGTTAAATCAGGACTTTACCTGATGCTGCTCCAGAAACGAGAGGAAAACTCTATTTCGCTTGCTGCAACAGCAGATAAGGGTAAGGTAATCGATGCACCTTCATTGGTAGGCAAGGTGAGTCCTAAGAGTTCTATCATCATGCTCATCGCATTGGTATTAGGTCTTGCAATCCCAGCAGCCATCCTCTTCCTGATTGAATTCTTCAAGTATAAGATTGAGGGACATGAAGACGTCATGAAGCTGACTCAGATTCCTGTCATTGCCGACATTCCTGTGGCGAGCGATGCTGCCAAGAAGGAAGGCAAGGCAGATATTGTGGTTCACCAGAATGTAAACAACCTGATGGAGGAAATCTTCCGTGGCCTGCGTACCAACATTCAGTTTATGCTGAAAGAAGGTGAGAAGGTTATGATGTTTACCTCTTCTACATCAGGTGAAGGTAAAACATTCGTGGCATCAAATATCGGTATCTCGCTCGCCTTGCTGGGTAAGAAGGTTGTAATGGTCGGTCTCGACATCCGTAAGCCTCGTCTGGCAGAGCTCTTCCAGATTGACAACCACCATAATGGTATCACCAATCTGATTGTACACGACCATAATACATGGGATGACATTCAGAAACAGATTCTCTCTTCGGGTGTCAACAGTAACCTCGACCTCCTTATGGCTGGTCCTGTTCCTCCTAACCCAGGAGAGTTAGTAACCAGAGCAAGCCTTGACGACATTATCAGTCAATTGAAGGAACATTACGACTATGTTATCCTCGATACGGCTCCTGTAGGTCTTGTAAACGACAGTTTGCAGCTTGGACGTCTGGCTAATCTCTGTGTATACGTCTGCCGCGCAGATTATACTCCAAAGGCAAGCTTCGGCATGATCAATGGTCTGAACGAAGAGAAGAAATTGCCTAACATGTGCTTAGTACTCAATGGCGTAGACCTCTCTAAGAAGAAGCACAGTTTCTACTATGGTGTAGGTAAGTATGGCAAGTACGGCAAATACGGAAACTATGGTTCTTATGGCTCATACGGCAAATATGGCAAATATGGCAAATATGGAACTTATGGTCAGTATGGCAGCTATGGTAACTACAGCAACAGCCACTATGGCAACGCCAACGACAACAGTATCAAGAAGTAATCAAGAACATACATACAACCAAAAAAGAGAGTCTTTCTATCTATATAGGAAGACTCTTTTAGATTAAAACCCTTCATAACTATGGCAACAATTGCAGTAGATTTCGATGGTACTATCGTAACCCACGAGTACCCTAAGATTGGTACAGAGCTACCATTCGCAACAGAAACATTAAAGATGTTGATAAAAGACCACCACAAGCTTATTCTATGGAGCGTACGCGAGGGAAAGCTCCTTGATGAAGCAGTAGAATGGTGTAGAGAAAGAGGAGTTGAATTCTGGGCTGTAAACAAGGATTATCCTGAGGAAAGCCTGGAGAACAACAATCACTTCTCACGCAAGCTTAAAGCCGATTGGTTCATCGACGACCGAGGTATCGGCGGTTTGCCTGACTGGGGTGAGATTTATCAGATTATCACCAACCATACAAGCTATCGTCGAGTACTGAAACAGAAGTTCGGTGAACAGCAAGAAGCTCCTAAAAAGAAACATTGGTGGAGCCGCAGATAACAGATAAAGAAGATATTCCTCCAAAAGATATCATAATAGATACAATAAAAGATATCCCAATAAATAAAAAAAGGTGTATTGCTCATTGGCAATACACCTTTTTTATTTATTGGAATGAATTTACTAGTCTGAATTAGAAGAACAAGTAGCGGTTATCAACTACATGAGCGTTCAGATAAAGCTCATTCATGAAGTTACCTGCATACTGCATAGCCTTCTGACGGCACTTCTGCTCGTATGTCTTGTCATCGAACTTAACAGGACGGTTAGTCTTGTTTACAACCTGGAAGAGATAAACACCTGCATTACCCTTCACAGCGTGAGCAGAGAAAGCACCCTTCTTAGTACCTGAAACAGCACCAGAGAGAGCTGGCTCGCTAGCACCTGTAGCTGCAACAAATACAGGAGCAGCAAAAGTAATCTGGTTTACAGAAGAAACCTTACCGCCCTTAGCCTTAGCTGCAGCAATGTTCTTAACACCATTCACCTTAGCCTCAATCATCTCAGCCTTCTTGTCTTTGATAACCTCAGCCTTAACAGTCTCCTTGACAACAGCATCGTTCAAATCACGATAACCGATGCGATGAATCTTATCAAGAACTACAACCAACAGGTGGTTGTTGTCACCACACTCATAGAGAGGTGAAATCTCACCTTCCTTGCTATCGAAGATCCACTTCAAAGCCTCGCGTGTAGAATGGATGTTTGCTACATAATGAACAGAAGTTGTAATATCCTTCAAGTCCTGAACCTTGTAACCTTCCTTAGCTGCATTCTTCAAGAGATCCTCTGACTTAGGATTTGCACTTACGAAGCTAGAGAACTTGTTGTAAGCTGTACGATAAGTACCCTGAGAGAAGTCGATAGGCTTCTTGATAACGGCAGCAGTATACTTGCTGACCATTGCCTTACGGTCAAGAACCTGAAGAACTACATAACCCTGACCCAGCTGAAGCTGGTTCAAAGAATTGACAGCTGCTGTGTTCAATGTATTGATGAATGTCTTATTGTCCTTATCCATAGACTGAGCATACTCATACTGCTTAGTAGTCATCCAAGCCTTGTCACCAGTCTGACCATACTTCTTAGCGATAGCCTCAAAATCAGCACCACCGGCAATAGCGCCTTGAATAGAATCTGCCTTAGTCTTAGCCTCAGCTACAGAGTTTGCAGCAACCTGGATAACACGATACTGTACAGAATCTGGCAATTCCTGCTTAGCTACCAACTTAACGATGTTCAATGTATTGTCACCTGCATTAGCCTTTACAGTAGAGGTAGAACCTACAGCCATAGAATCGAGCTGAGCAGCGATATCACGTGGGAAAGCATCCTTTGAAACAGGAATACCAAGATAAGCTACAGTAGAAGCTGACTTACGTACAACCTCTGTAGGATCTGCAGCAGCAGCCAACTGTGAGTGATAACCTGCAAATTCCTTGTTAAGAGCAGCACGGTCTGCATTTGAAGCCTGAACCTCGATATCAACAAACTTGATGTCACGGCTCTCAACAGGCTGCTTGAAGCGTGCCTTAATCTCATCATACTTAGCCTTCAGATCGCTTTCAGAAATCTTCACCTTATCATCCTGGATATCAGAGTATGGGAAAGCTGCCAACTGAATCTGGCTCTCTTCATTCTCCTCCTTGAAAGCCATCTTAGCCTCTACAGGATTTGACAGGAAGCAACCGGCGAGAAGAGCCTGATACTTCTGAGCCAAAGTCTGCTGACGAAGAGTCTTCTCTATGAATGACCAGTAGTTGTAAATCTTGGTATACTGATCCATCATCTGTGCGTTAGCAGATGGGTTAGCTTTCTGTGCCTTGTAGTCTGCCAAGAACTTCTGGAGAGAAGATGCGTCGAAACGACCAGTCTGCTGATTAACGAAAGGAGTCTGCTGAAGCATAGGGTTAGTACCTGTCTTCAAGATGTCCTGAAGTTCAGCGTCGGTTACTGTAAGACCCAACTTGCTAGCCTCCTTAGCGATAATCTGGTTCTGGATGTATGTATTCCATACCATATCCTTCACCTGATTCATCTGCTCTTCAGGAAGATTTTCCTGACCCTGTTGCATTTTAATAACTTCTGAATACTCATCAACGAGCTTCTGGAAATCCTGCACGCTGATTTTTTCGCCCAAAACCTCACCAATCTGCTGGCGCTCATTATTCTTTGCTGAATCGCAAGAGCGGAAAGCTTCCTCGGCAATAAAGGCGAAAAGGCCGAAACTGATGATACAAACCAGTATCACGCCTCTTTTTCTAATTGTTCCTAATGCTGCCATTACGTTTTAATTATTATTATTATTTTTATTTTTTCCTAAGTTTAGATTGAACCACTTTTGATGCTAGTAGCCAATTGTCTGCAAAAATACAAAAATAATACGAGAAAAGGGAATTTTTTGCTATCTTTTTTGACTATTACCTCAAAAAAAGCAAAAAATTCCCTTTTCCCGCTCAGCTATTTGATGATGTGGAGTTTAACAAGCTCTATTTTACGGGATGTTGACTTGATAATCTTAAACTCGAAGTTATCAAACTTGATTACCTCGTTGAGTTTAGGAAAACTCTGATATTCATGCAATATCAAACCGCCTACAGTCATATATTCATCACTTTCCGGCAGTTCAAGACCAAACATATCATTCACCTTGTCAATCTCCAGTCGTGCAGAAAGGAGATAGTCACCATCATCGGTTTTCTTAGCTACATATTTGGCTGAATCGTGCTCATCTTCTATATCACCGAAGATTTCCTCCACGATATCTTCCAGACTCACCAAACCGCTGGTACCGCCAAACTCATCTACAACGATACCTAAAGACTTCTTCTGCTGCAAAAAAGTCTGCATCAGTTTCTGCGCCTGCATCGTTTCCGGCACAAATGGAAGTGTACGGATATGATCCTGCCAACGTGAAGGATGGTGGAAGAGTTCGGAACTGTGAATATATCCCGCAATATGGTCTATATCCTCTTCATATACAATGATTTTCGAATTACCGCTCTCGATGAATTTCTGCTGCAGTTCTTCGAGAGAAGTATCCATTTCAACTGCCTGAATCTCCGTACGGGGCACCATACAGTCGCGTACTTTAGTATCGGAGAAATCAAGGGCATTCTGAAAAATCTTCACCTCGTCATTAATTTCATCTTCATTGGTAGCATTATCGATACTTGACTGAACAAGATAATCAAGATCTACCTTAGAAAAGCCTTCATCTGTCCCCTCTGCATCCATCTTCATACCCACCAGACGCAACAGACACTTACTCAAGAAAGTACTGAATTTACTGATAGGCCACAATACCACATAGCACAGATAAGCTACCGGACTGAAGATAGAAAGCAAGCGGTTCGGGTTAGACTTGAAAAGCGTCTTTGGCAGAAACTCCCCTGTAAAGAGTACTATCAGCGTAGACAGGATGGTATCTGCAGGCACCGTAAATGCTGCATCAAAGCCTGCGAAAATCGTATTGTCGAAAAGACGGGCTATCAGGATACCATAAACCACAAGGGCTATATTGTTGCCCACGAGCATGGTACTGACAAAGCCATTCGGATGATTATAAAACAAAGATAACAGTCGCTGCGTAAGGCCATTCTTCTCCTTATCCATCTCCGCCAACATACGATTGGAAGAGACGAAGGCAATCTCCATTCCGCTGAAGAATGCAGAGAAGACCATCGTAATGAGAATGCCTACGACTAAACTCATATCCACCTGTTCATTCATTATATCTTTTTCTTTTTAATTAGTGCATGATAGGAATCGTAGTGGCTCTGACAGGTGTAGCAGGCTGACGGAAGTTATTCTTGACAGAATCAGGCTGGTTGCTCAACGTATCGGCACCACCACCGCCTCCTGTCAGGTCTCCCTTTTCAAAGCTACCCTTCGAATTGCTCACGAAATAGCGCGTCATCTTTTCATCACTCCAGAAATGAGAACCCTGAAGCGTTCTTTCCGGAGTAACAAGTTTGCTGAACACGTTACTTGACAATTCGTGCTTGTTCTGGTCCCAGGTAAGCTGCTCACTGTTGAAGCGCAAGCCATCCTTGGTCAGGATGCTCACCCTACCATAGAGTTTCCATATCTTCTGTTGATCATAATAATAAGCTGTATCACACTGGATATAGCTATTAATATGGAATTTCTCATCAAACTGCTCCAGCAAAAGTCCCTTATCAAAGATCCACAAGGACGGATTCTTGCTGGTATTCACCTCCCATCGCTCTGTAACGATGCGATATTTGATAACTCCCGAGTCGCTAACCAATGTATTTACACCATACGACGTCATCATCGCCACCGAGTCTTGCGGACGGATGGCGGGCGCAGTATGTTCTACCTGGTTCTGGCAACCTGCCAAAATCAGGAACATCAAAATACCGACAACATAAGAGCCTTTTATTCTATACATTATTATATAGAGATTCTATACATTATTATATATAAGTAGAAGATTAATCCATCTTCCACTTCTTAAACCAATCCTCGTTGAATGTGAATCCGATATTGATACGGAAAGAATTTTCCTTAATCAGATCCTTAGCCGAACTCTTCACCCACTGACCGCTGATATTCAGCATAGAGCGGTTGTTGTAAGCGTTCATGATAGGAATACCGAAACCGGCACTTACAGAGATTTCCTTCGGACCATCAACACCATTCATCTTATAATAAGGTGTGGCATAGCTGGCACCTACACGATACTGAACACGCTTGAAGAAAGCACGGCTACGCTCTCCATAGCAATACTGGGCACCAAGATTAAACTTGCTTCTATCTTTGTAGATGCCATCCTGCAAAGTGTAATGGGTACCATCAAAACTAGGATAACCCAAGCTACCCCACTTCTGCAGACTATAATCAAAGCCAACCTTCCACTGGTTGTTATGATTCCACATCACACCCGCACCAATCATGGTAGGCAACTTGTAAGCCTTGCCGATAGAGTAAGCGGTGGTATCGGTAACACCGTTCTGGGTATCATTAGAAATGATTTTCATATCAGCAGAAGCTCCCAGACCATGTCCTGGCGAGAAGGTGACACCCACGGTAGCCCAATCTTTCTTTGAGAACTGATGGGTATACTGTACACCGAAATCAACCTTATAGCTGTTCACCTGCATAGAATAGTAGCGGGTGAGGGTCTTGTAATAAGAATTACTGTAGCTGTTTGCTACACTTCTGTCGATACTACCCCAGAGATATGAGAAGTTGGCACCTACGGCCAAACCCTTGACCGGTTCCCAACCAGCGCCGATGTATGCCTGATGCAAACCACCATCGCCGGAATAAGTATTAGTATAGTAAGCTTCCTTGTCAGCATTCACCCATTCTGATGCAGAATAATTATAGCCAACATTGGTAAAAGGAATGATACCGAAGCTCATACCTACATGTGGCAGCAAGCGGAAGCCTGCAACAACATACTCAAAATTTGAGTTGTTGGCATTCTTCTTCACACCATTCTCTTCAAAATTTGTCACCTGACCAGAGATACCGGCATCAAGGATGAAAGTCATCGAATCAATCGAAGCATAAGATGCAGGGTTGAGATAGTTTACCTGATTATGCTCATGAAAGCCAAGACCGACTCCATTCATACCACGATTAAAACCAGAAGTCTGGTCCGACAAGATGCCTAGACCATACTGGCTGTATGGCGAATTAGTACCACTTTGGGCATTAACCATAAGGGCTGACCCCAACAACAGGGTTGCTAAAAAAAGCTTTCTCATTCTTTAATAATCATTCAAAATTATATTCAGAGTGCAAAAGTATTAAAAAAAATCTAGAAAAAAGAAGGATAATTGAAAATAATAAGGTATTTTTGCATCGTGAAACGTTTTAAGCATATTTTTAGTGCCATTTTAGCAGTAATTTTAATCAATTTAACTACTGAAGTGGCTGCACAGGATTTTTCAAGAGACAAGGACTCTGATATTTCTGTGCAGAACAGTCGTGTCAATGAAGAAGCTACTGCGTGGCTCGATTCTGTTGACATTTCTCTCCTGACTTGCGGACCAGGTCAGGAGGTGTGGTCGTATTATGGACATACCGCTCTACGCATCCAGAACAAAGCTATGGGAACGGATGTTGCCGTCAACTGGGGTATGTTCAGTTTTAACCAAAGTTGCTTTGTACTCCGTTTTGTTTTCGGACTCACCGATTATCAGATTGGCATCTACCCGATGAGCGACTTCATTGCCGAATATGCCCATGAAGGCAGATGGGTAAGACAGCAGCGCCTCCGTCTCTCCCGTACAGAGAAACTGGGAATTCTGAGAAGCATCGACAAGAATGCACAGCCGGAGAACCGCGTATACCGCTACAATTTCTTCTATGACAATTGTACGACCCGGGCACGCGAGATGATTCTCTCCAACATTGGGAACCAGAGTACCAACTTTAAAGATATTCCTACCACTTCTACCTACAGGGAAGAGATTCACAAACTCAACGGACAGCACCGCTGGGCAAGATTCGGCAATGACCTTCTTTTGGGTTGTCAGGCAGACCGCCCTATCACACAAAGAGAATGGGAATTCTTGCCAGACAATCTGAGCAAAGACTTCGCCACAGAAGGAAGAACCGACTTTATTGATGCATCTCAGACTACAGACGGCAAAACCAATGCAACAAGTGCCAGCGGCTATATCACTCTGGTAGATGAAACATCCGATATTATCCCAGCCCAGGCACAAATAACAGACGATGCTCCTGTTACACCACAAATGATAGCCATAGCCCTGGCAATCATCATTATAGGAACAACGGTAAGAGAATGTATAAAAAAGAAAAACTACTGGTGGTTTGATGCCATTCTGCTTGTCCTGACAGGATTACCGGGACTGATCCTCTTTGCCATGATCTTCTCGCAGCATCCTACCGTACAGATAAATTTCCAGATTCTGATACTGAATCCGCTCAACCTCATCTTCGCCTGGAAGACGGTCAAGAGGATGAAAGCAGGTCATTTGTATTGGTATTACGAACTCCTGGGATGGCTTCTGCTCATAGCCCTGTTCTTACAGATATGGCAGAACTATGCTGAGGGTATGAGTATTTTGGCACTTTCTTTGCTAGCGAGATACTGCGTCAAGTCGACCATGATGGATTTAAGTCCAAACAATTATGGTTTGCAGAAGCATATCGTAAAGAAATTCAGAAAGAATAAACAGACATTAAAATATACGTAAGGAAACGATTGGCACAACATCGTTTCCGAACAGAAGAAGATAAACAACAATGATGGTAAACAGATATATCACAGCCCTTTTGGTTGTCCTGGCGGCAACCGGCATGGAGGCGCAGACTTATCAGCAGGCGCTGAAGTTTGCGCTCACGGATATATCCTACGATGAATTCATCCAGCAACCGGAGGCGAAGGCATTGGAGGAGGACATTCTCTGCGTGCTCAAAGCCATCAAAGCGGCTTCAGAAGATGAAAGCATCGCAACGCATCATCCTACCTTGTCGGCAATACTAGCCGCCACATCTTCTGACATTCTGACAGACATTCATTCACATATTTATTATGAATCCCCTACGGAGCACAGACACAAAGTTCCGTATGGGAGTATCGTTATTCGAGGTCCAGACTGCTGATTTTGTGCTTTCCGTAAGCAAAACTCAGAAGATTTGCCATAAAAACTGGTAATAATTGGCAATTCCTTGCAGATTTACGGATATTTTTAGTAAATTTGCAAGCTAGTAATAAACAATAGGAGATTTTACTCCAAAACATCATCGAATAATAATAAAAAATAAATATACAATGAACTTTAACAAAATTCTCCAGTCATTGTTTGGCAACAAGTCAACACGAGATATGAAGTTGATTCAGCCAATCGTAGAAAAGATCAAGGCAGAGTATCCTAAGATGCAGGCCTTAAGCAATGACGAACTTCGTGCAAAAACAAAGGAAATCCAGAAGTACGTAAAAGAGTATGCCAACGAGGAAAAGGCAAAGATTGCTGAACTCAAGGCTAAAATCGAAGACACTCCTATCGATGAGCGTGAAGGTATCTTCAACCAGATCGACAAGTTAGAGCAGGAAGCACTCGACAAGTATGAGGTAGCCCTCAACGAGGTGTTGCCTCAGGTTTTCGCTATCGTTAAGGATACTGCTCGCCGTTTCGCTGAGAACGAGGAAACAATAGTTACTGCTACCGACTTCGACCGCGAGTTGGCTTCTAATCCAGCTAACGACTTCGTTACCATCGACGGCGACAAGGCTATCTATCACAACCACTGGACAGCAGGTGGCAATGATATGAAGTGGGAAATGATCCACTATGATGTACAGCTCTTCGGTGGTGTTGTTCTCCATCAGGGTAAGATTGCCGAGATGGCTACCGGTGAGGGTAAAACCCTTGTAGGTACTACTCCTATCTTCCTGAACGCCCTCACAGGCAATGGTGTTCACGTCGTTACCGTGAACGACTACTTGGCTAAGCGTGACTCTGAGTGGATGGGACCTCTCTATATGTTCCACGGTCTCTCTGTAGATTGTATCGACAAGCACCGTCCAAATTCCGACGAGCGTCGCAAGGCATACCTGGCAGATATCACCTTCGGTACCAACAACGAGTTTGGTTTCGATTATCTTCGTGATAACATGGCTACCAACCCAGCCGACCTGGTACAGCGCCAGCACAACTACGCCATCGTCGATGAGGTCGACTCTGTGTTGATTGATGATGCCCGTACCCCATTGATTATCTCCGGTCCTATTCCAAAGGGCGATGACCAGATGTTCGAGCAGTATCAGCCATTGGTTGAGAAACTTTACGAGGTACAGCGCAAGCAGGCTACAGAATTGCTCGCCGAGGCTAAGCAGAAGATTAACGAAGGTACAAAGGCTAAGAATCAGGAACTCCTTGACGAAGGTTTCCTCGCACTCTTCCGTTCTTACAAGGCATTGCCTAAGAACAAGCCATTGATTAAGTATCTTTCTGAGGAAGGTATCAAGGCTGGTCTGCTGAAGACTGAGGAGTACTACATGGCAAACAACAACCGTGAGATGCCTAAGGCTACAGAGCCATTGTACTTCGTAGTAGACGAGAAACTGAATTCTGCCGACCTTACCGATAAGGGTACAGACTGGTTGGCTAAGCAGGTAAACGACAAGGAACTCTTCGTATTGCCTGATATCACAACTGAGATGAGCGAACTCGAGGCTCGTACAGACCTTTCTGATCAGGAGCGTCTTGACAAGAAAGACGAGATGTTGGCTCACTATGGCGTACAGAGCGAGCGAGTACACACCTTGCAGCAGCTCTTGAAAGCATACACCATGTTTAATAACAACGACGAGTATGTCGTGATGGACGGACAGGTGAAGATTGTGGATGAGCAGACAGGACGTATCATGGAAGGCCGTCGCTGGAGCGATGGTTTGCACCAGGCTATTGAGGCTAAGGAGCATGTGAAGGTAGAGGCTGCTACACAGACCTTCGCTACCATCACACTTCAGAACTACTTCCGTATGTACCACAAGCTCGCCGGTATGACCGGTACTGCAAGTACAGAGTCAGGTGAGTTCTGGGATATCTACAAACTCGATGTTGTTGAGATTCCAACCAACCGCCCTATCCAGCGTAAGGACTTGGATGACCGTGTATACAAGACAGCCCGCGAGAAGTATCGTGCAGTTATCGACGAAATCGAGGAAACACGTAATGCTGGCCGCCCAGTCTTGGTAGGTACTACATCTGTCGAGATTTCTGAGTTGTTGAGCAAGATGTTGAAGATGCGCAACATTCCTCATAATGTATTGAACGCCAAGCTGCACCAGCAGGAGGCTCAGATCGTAGCCGAGGCTGGTCGCTCAGTAAATGGCAAGGGTGCCGTAACCATCGCTACCAACATGGCAGGTCGTGGTACCGATATCAAGCTGACTCCTGAGGTAAAGGCTGCAGGTGGTCTTGCCATCATCGGTACAGAGCGTCATGAGAGCCGTCGTGTAGACCGTCAGCTCCGTGGTCGTGCCGGTCGTCAGGGTGACCCAGGTTCTTCTGTATTCTATGTATCATTGGAGGATAAGCTGATGCGTCTCTTCGCTTCTGAGCGCATTGCCAAGGTAATGGACCGTCTCGGTTTCGAGGATGGCGAACGTATCGAAAGCCCAATGATCAGCAAGAGCATCGAGCGTGCACAGCGCAAGGTTGAGGAGAACAACTTCGGTATCCGTAAGCACCTCCTGGAGTATGATGACGTGATGAACCGTCAGCGTACCGTTATCTACGAGAAGCGTCGCCACGCCCTCATGGGTGAGCGCATCGGTATGGATATTGCCAACATCATCTGGGACCGCGTATTGAACATCGTCAACAACAACGACTTCTTCGGTGCCAAGGAAGAGTTCCTGAAAGTTCTCGCTATGGAGATTCCATTCAACGAGGATGAGTATGAGAACGGCAGACGTGAGGATTTGGCAGAGCGTGCTTTCCAGGAAGCAATGGCTACATTCAAGCGTAAGACAGACCGCATCCAGGCTACAGCTATGCCTATCATCAAGCAGGTATACGAAAACCAGGGTGCTATGTACGAGCGCATCATGGTGCCTATCACAGACGGCAAGCGCATGTACAATATTCCTTGCAATCTTAAGGAGGCATACGAGAGCGAGGCTAAGAACGTAGTGAAGGAGTTTGAGAAGAGCGTTGTTCTCCAGATTATCGATGACGACTGGAAGGAGAACCTCCGCAAGCTCGACGAACTGAAGCACTCTGTACAGAATGCAAGCTACGAGCAGAAGGATCCTCTCCTCATCTTCAAGTTGGAGAGTGCCAAGGTTTGGGATGCCATGATCAATGACATGTACGACCGTATTGCAAGTATCCTGATGCGAGGTCAGATTCCAGTAATGGAGCAAGAGCAGCCAGTTCAGGAGGCAGCTCCTGAGCAGCACACTCAGCAGAACTATGTAGAGAGCAAGGTAGATTTGGATGCAGAGCGTGAGGCACAGGAGGCAGCTGCTAACCAGGATACCCGAGAGGGCGCACAGGTAAACCGCACTCCTTACCGTGCAGAGCACATGCCACGTCCTAACGACCCATGTCCATGCGGAAGTGGCAAGAAGTTTAAGAACTGCCACGGCAGAAACCTGTAATCACAGAAAATGATGATGCTCTTATATATATATATATATAATAAGGTATAAGAACATTCATCATCAGAAATAATGATAAGAATACCTAGATTTGATGATACTCTCATCATTTCTAGGTATTTTTGTTATAAAACTACATCATTGCTACCAAGTTGCAAATAATTATTAGTATTTTTGCAGTCGAAAAGAAAAAAAGAGCTGACCATGAGGTCATGCCCCAAAGAAAAGAACAAGATTAAAACAAGGAAAGATATATGAAATTATCAGAACTTAAAACAGGTGAAAGTGGAGTCATCGTCAAGGTATCCGGTCACGGTGGCTTCCGCAAGAGAGTCATCGAGATGGGATTCATCAAGGGCAAGAAGGTAGATGTACTCCTTAACGCCCCACTCCAGGACCCAGTGAAATACAAGATTATGGGCTATGAAGTTTCTCTCCGCCACAGCGAAGCCGACCATATCGAGGTGGTTTCCATTGATGAAGCCAAGCATGATGCAAAACTCAGCAAGGCGGAAGAAGAAGACCGCCAGCAGGTAATTGACTCAAAAGTAGTAGATTCCAACGATAGCGACGAGCAGGCGCTCGGCGACAAGATGCTCGTAGCTGAAAGAAAAGACAATGCCAGCAACGAGGCTTTGGCTGAGCAGGAAGCTGAACGACTCCACCGCGTCATCAATGTGGCACTGGTAGGTAACCCAAATTGCGGTAAGACTTCCCTCTTCAACTTTGCATCGGGTGCTCACGAACGTGTTGGAAATTATAGTGGTGTAACCGTGGATGCGAAAGTAGGTGAAGCCGATTTCAATGGCTACCACTTCAATCTGGTAGATTTGCCGGGCACCTATTCGCTTTCAGCCTATTCTCCAGAAGAACTCTATGTGCGCAAGCAGCTCATCGAGCATACGCCGGATATCGTCATCAACGTCATCGACACCAGCAACCTGGAACGCAACCTCTATCTCACCACCCAGTTGATAGACATGCACATCCGCATGGTCTGCGCCCTCAACATGTTTGATGAAACCGAAAAGCGTGGAGATAACATCGACTACGACAAGCTGGGCGAACTCTTCGGTATCTCGATGATTCCTACCGTCTTCACCAATGGTCGAGGCGTGGATAAGCTCTTCGAGACCATCATCGAACTCTACGAAGGCAAGGAAGATTCCAACGCTCACTATCGCCATATCCACATCAACCACGGACATGAGATAGAGCACGGCATCGAGCATATCCAGAAATATCTGAAGGCAGATGATTCCATCCGCCAGCGCTACTCCACCCGCTACCTCTCCATCAAGTTGTTGGAGAATGATAAGCATGCCGAGGAATACGTCAGCCATCTGAAATCGGCCAAGGAAATCTTCGCAGCCCGTGATGAGGCTGCCAAGCGCGTGAAAGAAGAGACCCTGGAGGATAGCGAAACCGCCATCATGGATGCCAAATACGGATTTATCCATGGCGCATTGCAGGAGGCAGGCTACGAACCGGGCAAGGCAAAGGATACCTATCAGGTAACCCACCTCATCGACAGCATCCTGACCAATAAATATGTAGGCTTCCCAATCTTCGTCCTCCTGCTGTTCATCATGTTCTCAGCCACCTTCGTTCTGGGCGAGATTCCTAAGGGATGGATTGAGGACGGCGTGGCATGGCTGGGCGAGTTCATCAGCAATACAATGCCGGATGGACCAGTGAAGGATATGCTGGTAGATGGTGTGATTGGTGGTGTTGGTGCGGTCATCGTATTCCTGCCACAGATTCTGATTCTGTATTTCTTCATTTCTTATATGGAGGATTCGGGATATATGGCTCGTGCCGCCTTCATCATGGATAAGCTGATGCACAAGATGGGCCTGCATGGCAAATCATTCATCCCGCTGATTATGGGATTCGGATGTAACGTGCCTGCGGTGATGGCAACAAGAACCATCGAGAGTCACCGTTCGCGTCTGATTACGATGCTGATATTGCCATTGATGAGCTGTTCGGCTCGTCTGCCAATCTACATCATGGTCATCGGAACGTTCTTTGCCATCCAATACCGTTCGCTCATCATGGTATCGCTCTATCTCATCGGCATCTTCCTAGCCGTGATATTGAGCCGCATCTTTGCCAGTTTCGTGGTGAAGGGCGAAGATACCCCATTCGTAATGGAGCTGCCTCCTTACCGCTTCCCTACCTGGAAGGCGATAGGCCGACATACCTGGGAGAAGGGTAAGCAGTACTTGAAGAAGATGGGTGGTATCATCCTCGTGGCTAGTATCATCGTCTGGGCTTTGGGTTATTTCCCTCATAATGAAGAACTTGATACCCAGGCTCAGCAGGAGCAGAGCTATATCGGAAGAATCGGTAAGACCATCGAGCCTATCTTTACCCCACAGGGTTTCGACTGGAAACTGGATGTGGGCTTGGTATCCGGTGTAGGTGCCAAGGAGATTGTAGCCTCAACGATGGGTGTGCTCTACAGCAACAACGACAGTTTCTCTGACGATCAGGATTACAACGATGAAGACGGAAAATACGAGGTTTTGAAGAAGCAGATGACTTCTGATTTGAAGAAGACCTACGGTTACAGCGATGCCGAGGCAGCAGCGAAGGCAACGCTCACCGCCTATTGCTTCCTTCTCTTCGTATTGCTCTACTTCCCTTGCATCGCTACCATTGCCGCCATTAAGGGCGAGACGGGCAGTTGGAAATGGGCAGGCTTCGCCGCCGGCTATACCACGCTCCTGGCATGGGTAGTATCAGCCCTGGTCTTCCAGATAGGAAGTTTGTTTATCTAATCAAGGTGTCTGCTTTAAGAAAACAAACAAAGAGAGCGCACAACACCTGAACGACAGCCGCACAACAGCTGAGCGACGCTCGCACAACACCTGTTGTGCAAGCGCACATCAGCTGTTGTGCGGCTTACTATATAATATATCCAGAAGACTTATTCTATATATCTGAAAGACTTCAAGTAACTGTTCGGAAGACTTTAGTCATATACAAGAACGATATCAGTCATATACCTGAACGACATCAATCATATCATTAGAAGACATCAACCGTTTCCTTATTCAGGATAATCTCTTTCCTACCTTTGCGGCAACAAACGCTATCATCAGACCCAGACAGGCTGCGATGCTGATGGCAATGCGGAGACCGGTAGCCTCAGCAAGCCATCCGATAGCCGGAGGTCCTACAAGAAAACCGAAGAAGCTGATGCTCGAAACGATGGTAATAGCGATACTCGCCTTGATGGTTCCGAGTTTTCCGGCGATACTGTAACAGATAGGAACCGATGAAGAGATGCCGAAACCTACCAGCAGGAAGCCCAAGGTGGCAGGAATCAGATAAGGCAAGGCAGCAGCCAGCCACAAACCGCCCAATATCAAACCACCACAAATCTTCAATACTCTGGCTGGGCCGTATTTCGTAACAAACCCATCAGCCATGAATCTACCCAACGTCATCGCACCCATACCAGCAACATAGCCCGCACGGATAAAAGCCTCATCGGGTTTTACTACTGATGAAAAATATACGCTACTCCAATCGTAAACGGTACCTTCACAGAACATGCCTGCAAATCCCATCAGTCCCAAAAGGAACAGAATCGGGTCGATGGTCTTGAAAGAGAACTTCGGAACATCCTCCTCTTCTGCTTTCGCCATGGCATCATTAATCAGAAAGCGGAAACCGACAGCAACGATGAGAATACTCAGAACCAGGATAGTTCCAAAGTGGACATCTATCGGGAGTAAAGTGTTGGCAAAGATGGCACCGATGATACCACCGGAGAATCCCCCCAGACTCCACAGACCATGAAACGACGACATGATGTTGCGCCCATACATCTTCTCTACCAGACATGCCTGCGTATTGGTGGCAATGTTCATCAGATTCGCCATCATTCCGAAAGCAATAAGACTCAAAATCAGATGAAAAACCGTAGTACTGCTACCGATGCAGAAAAGAACCAGAACATAGAGCAACTCAGAGAGAACCAGCATCTTCTTGCTGCCAAATCTACTCACCAGGATACCCGAGAAAGCCATCATCAGAAGTTGGCCGATAGGAATGGCGAAAAGCACCGTTCCCAGCTGTCCGTTGCTCAGATGTAACATCTGTTTTACATCCGGAATACGGCTTGCCCAACTGGCAAACACCACTCCCGGTACAAAATAATAAGCCGCAACTGCCACTCGCTTGCGCGCCAAATCACTCAAATTACTTAAATTACTCAAACTGACTGTCATCCTTAATAATATACCTATTATAATTACTCATTTCTATTAGCGGCTGCAAAATTACAAAAAAAAGCAGAAAAAGAGTGATATTTGAACAAAAAATATAGCTCGGTATGAGATTTTTGACGTACCTTTGCACTCAGAAAAAGAATTAAAAACAAACTAGCAATGAAGAAACAAACAATGATTACCCTGGCACTCGCCTTGACTTTGGCGATGCCAACCATGCCCGCCTTCGCCCAAAAGGCGATGAGCAAGAAAGAAATCGCCGAAAAAGAAAAGGCTTTCAAGAACCTTCAGCATCCCTGGAAGGGAAAGAAAGTGGCTTACTTCGGCGACTCCATCACCGATCCAAAAATCAAGGCATCGAAGGTGAAATACTGGGGATTCCTGCAGGATTGGCTCGGCATCACCCCTTACGTTTATGGCGTGAGCGGCAGACAGTGGAACGACATTCCCCGACAGGCTGATCTACTCCAGAAAGAGCATGGCGATGATTTTGATGCCATTCTCATCTTTATGGGAACCAACGATTACAACAACGGTGTGCCTATAGGCGAATGGTATACTGAAACTTTCGACAGTGTGAGAGTAGCCCGCCACAAGCCAAGCGAAATGGTACAGCGTCGCCACCGCCACTTCTGTATGGACAAGAATACATTGAAAGGTCGCATCAACATCGCCATGTCGAAGCTGAAGCAGATGTATCCTACCAAGCAAATCGTGGTGATGACTCCTGTGCATCGTGCCCTCTTTGCCAGTGGTGACAAGAACATCCAGCCAGATGAGATGTACGAGAATGCGCGTGGCATCTTCTTCGATGAATACGTGAAGGCGATTAAGGAAACAGGCAATGTCTGGGCAGTTCCAGTCATCGACCTCAACTCCCTTTCGGGTCTCTTTCCTCTTTACGATGCTGGTGCCCAGATGTTCAACAAGCCGGATACCGACCGTCTTCATCCTAATGATGCCGGCCACTCCCGCATGGCTAAGACCATCATGCAGCAACTCTCTGCATTGCCTTGCGTCTTCTAGAAATCCACATCATTTTCTACCCGCGTACATGAGCATCCATACCCATGTACACGGGTATCCGTGACCACGTACACGGGTACGCATGACCAAGACGATGGGTACGAGTGACCGAGACGATGGGTAAAGATGACCAAGGTAGTTGGGCAAATTTGCCCAACGCCTCGGGCACAGGCGGGCATTGTGGTTTAACGATTTTAGTTGACCACTTTTAGTTTTATTTGTAAGACGAGTTGACTCGGTTAAAACTTATTTATAATTCACGTTGACTTTCCTGAAACTTAGTCATATTTATAGTTGACCACCTGCCTTAGCGTGCCTTTTTCTTCTATCAATAGATACTTTTTACTTTATAAACTAGAAAGGTAGCATGTTTTGGTGCATGGATACTATACTATTAAGCCAAAACAGCTTTGGAATATCATAGAGAAGGATATACCTGTTTTGATGCCGCAAATCAAGCAACTTCTTGATTCTGAGAAGTTTACAGAAGAATAAGCAAGAATAAGGCGTGGCAATGCGTGGTAATAAGTGGCAATAAAAGCACCGCTTATTACCACGCATTATTTTCTGTAAATCAGCCACTTGCGCTTCTGCGTGGTAGATGTGGCATTAAAATAGAAAAACTTTTTTCCTACATATACTGCAAAATCATATTCATCATCGTTTCCAGATAGCCTTTATCATCCTTAAACAACACATGATTCTTTTGGAATTCCCCTTTCTCAAATGGATTCTTCAACCAAAACTCAACCTGCTCCATTGGCGTATTGCTGATAATGAAACTGTTCAACATCAGATGATTGTTGCCCAACTGAGAAGACACTTCTGTCTGTAAATACTTGAAGAGTTGAATCTTATCATCCTCCAATCCTTTAAGATTGCGAATACCTTTCGGATCGATGAAGGTGATGTATTGCTTCTCTCCATCCAATATCCATAAGATAAAATCAGGATAGAAGTTGTTTGCTTCAAAGAAACCTAATCCCCTCTTGCTCTCATTGCGAAGCAGATAAACCTGCTTACCAGCCAGCACATCGTCTTGATGACCCTTACAATATTCACGGAAGGAAGTAACAAAGTTCTGTTCTCCCAAGTTTAATGCCACAGGAGACACCTTCAACGTAGGCTCACCAGTTACAACATCCACATAAGGACGATTACCATTGGTATCTTTCTCTGCAAGGAAGACCAAAGGCTTATACAGATGTTCCTCCACATTCAATGCCTTGAAATAAGGAGCATCAAGAACTAAGTCTTCACCAAATTCATTGGCCTCCACCTGCGCCTGCAATGTTTTCAAATAATCTACCACATTATACAGGTCGTTACGAACCTCTATTTCATATTCATCAGGCATACCTATATTATAATAAGTAACGCGTGTCTCCTTCAGATGCTTTTGCTCTTCCTTCGACTTGGCCTTCTTGTAAGCCATATCCATATAGCCTCGAAGCAGACTGATTGTAACATCCTGCCACAACTCCACATTCTTTCCGAAATCATGAAAGTTCAAACGGTCTTCAGGAATAGACAATTCGTACCAGGAAGGATTTGCCATCAGATACTTCAAGTCTTCCAATCGCAACTCCAGATTATACCAACCACGCTCCGCCTTCATACCTTGCAAGGCAAAGAACACTTCCGTCCAGTCTATCCAATTCAGATGCTCCTGTCCCAAAACACCTATATAGCGACTTGCAGCATTAGCAGTTTGGACATTCTTGCTTCTCAGCAAATCCACCTTTGGATATTTGTTCAGTTTTACATTCACCTTTTTCATCAGGCTTTCGTCGGCAGGTTTCACGACGGCAGACTTCTTGAAATTATAGCCATCCACAACTTTAGGCAATGAGAGATGAAGAGCGTCTAAATCAACAGACTTAATGGTTTTGATGACAATCTTCTCATAGTCTATCTCATTGGTTGGCAAACCTTCATCCTCCAAATATGCCTTGAAGGCTTCCATATAATCAGCCCGCACGCCAAAGATATTCAGAGTCTCGATAGTTGACAAATTCTTTGGAATCATCTCGTCCTGATAGCAGGCATCCAGCATCTTGCTTCGCTTCAGGGAATATCTGTATCCCTTCAGACGAACGCCACGACCAAAGAGCTGAATAATCTCAGAACCTTCGCTACGTCCCACATTCATCAGCCCCATCACAGAAACTCGCCAACTGCTCCATCCTTCGGTAAACTTCTTGGAACCAATCAGGATGTTGACAGTTGAATCTTGAGAATTGATATTGTTGAAGAGACTTGAAGTACCGAATGCTTTCGTTTCACAAAGGAATCCTTTATCCTGCAAGAGTTTCAGCAATTCCTTACCATCTCCCACATTGATGACACCGAAATAATCCTTAGCACTTCCTACCCTCAATCCAATCTCCTCAAAACCTCCTTTTTGAAGGTCGATATGAAGTTGGGCACCATGGATATTGGAGTGGAAAAGATCCCGCAGGATAGCATCATAGATGTTCTCGGCAAACTTCTGTTTGTCATCTTCTACGAGATAACCACCTTTAAGCGCCAGGAAAGAGTTGCCAAATACAGAATAACCATTCTTTGTTTTCAATCCATCTTCCGAACTGAGCAAACGACGGATATAACCTGAAAACTCTGTACGATTTCGGATAAAATCCTGCAAGAACAAGAGTATCTGAGTTACATCCGATACCTGATTCTTATTTTCCTTGCTCACAGCCTTTACGCTACTTCCCACAAATATTCCCAATGGCTTCTCCACCAGAAACCTGTTATGAATCCGCACATCACTCTGATAGATTTTAGTCTGTTCATAAAGACATAGCAAATATGCCGTGAGATACATATTGAGCAGATCATCATCATTCCAGTCGTTCATATTCATGATACGATAATCCTTGCCATATCCATCAGCATAGAAATAACGATAGGAATAATCAAAGAGTGTAGCCTTACCATATTGGTCGAACATCGCCTTCCGGTCTTTGGCATTGCTCTTTGCAGAAATGGCTTGACCAAAGGTAGCAGAATACTCAAAGGAGAAGCCTTCCTCGGTCAGTTTCTGGCGATACCCCATCCAGACATCACCACTGGAACCTTTGTGACCTTCATCTACCAATACCAGGTTGTTGCCCTCGAAAGCCTCAACAGCTACCGTTTTATCTCCATCCTTATCTGCCAATTTATTGATGTCGATGATTTCTACAGCCTTGCCTTGAAACAAACCACCAACACCTTGTTTGCTGAACATAGCAACATCCATATTAGAAGCCTTCAACTCTTCATAATGCTGACGGCTCAATCCTTCATTTGGAGTCAATACGATGATACGGTTGAGTTTCTTGGCGTGATGGATTCTGGCATACTCCTGATATTGCTTGATGTTGACATGCATCAGCAGAGTCTTGCCCGAACCTGTTGCATTCCAATAGGCCAACTTATTCAAGTCATCAACCGTAAAGTCGGGCAACTCGTGCCAGGTTTCTGCACGATGATTGAAGTCTTCATGCAGAAAACGATTCAGGTTGTCGCAAAGTGCCTGCGGATTACTGAAATACTGGTCGAGATAGATTTCCGTGAACAAGAGGGACAGATACTGGAAGTACTTCCACTTGATTGGTTCACTTCGCTTCTCGTTAATCTCATCAGTAAACTTCACGATATGCTGGTCGTAAAAGTACAACTGTTCTATGGACAAAGGACCTGTAGCATAGAGCTTATGACAAAGCTCATGATAGAGTTTTGACTCGTGGTCATCATTCAATCCTTCGTATGCAGGATCCTTGAGATCACGAGACAAAGCCTCCAAGTCCTTACAGCCAAACAACTGCAAGATATAATGAAACAGGACCAGTGCCTGCTGCAGTTTTCCTTTCTTCTGTATTTTCTTAGCCATAATAAGACCTATTCAAACATTCTCTTCTTAAATTCTTCCTCAATGAGTACCACTTTCCAATGCTCCTCATCCGTCTTGATATTCGGTAATGTATTATCACCATTTACATAAATCTTATCGAACTCTGAGTCTGTGGTGCAGTAGGCTTGCTTTCGGAAGAATTCATTCAAGTCTTCGTTGCTCACCTTGTTGCAGTTTCTCCAAATCACAAGGGTTCGCTCATTGCCGATATGGGTGATACCTTCCACCACACAGTAACCATCCTTAGGATAACGGAGCGTCTCTACATTCAGACCGATAAGGTAGTTGAAGGTTTCCACCATATCAACATGGGTATCTACCAACTCATTATCCTTGGTTGTCTTTATAGACATGGCAAAAGGGTTCTTAAACCATTCCAGGTTGAAGAGATCTCCCTTGGTTTCTGTATCGAGCATATAACGGAGGAAATAGGTTTCCTCGAAATCGCCCTTGCCATTCTCGTTATCAAACTCGAGTCGCTGGTTCTTCGGCTGCAAATTATTCAATGTATCCTCGTACTGCTCCAGGCGGATGTACTTGAAGCATTGAGAAATGCCTTTACGGGAAACAGGCTTGCCATCCTTCCAATCCTCGGAATAGATTACTTTTTCGATGCGAGGCTTGGTTACAGAATTGAAATATTCAGCCATTTCACAGAGGATATATTTTCGATTACCTTTATCTTCTCGATTGAGATAAATAACAGCATGACCTGTTGTACCAGAGCCAGCAAACGCATCCATAAACATACTCTCTGTATCCCCAATTAATCGTAAAAGTCTTCCTATCAAAAGATAATACTTAGGATTATTAAACACCTTTTTATTATTAAAGAGATTTTTAATAAGCGTTGTTGAAACTCTATTATCTAAGTATATCACAGTTGATGGACTTTCGTATTCTGTTTCTTTTAAGAAAGACTTACGACAAGGCACAGTTGTTTCATCTTTTCCAAAGAAGACTCTATCATCAGCCAATTGCTGCTTCATTGTCTCTTCTACAAATCTCCAACCTCCTTTTGGCTTTTTACAAGGTTTGCCTGTTACAGGATGGATAACATCATAATAATAACCATTCTCTGGTTTTGAAATATCAGCAGGGAAGAATATTCCTCTAGCTTCAACTCTATTAAAATGTTTTTGTCTTTTAGCAGGCTCGCCATCTGGTAAACTCTTATACCAATCTTTCAAGGCTTTCTCCTGCATCTTCATATCATTTGGATATTGCTTCTTTATCTTTTCAAATGTAGCATAAATCAAATCGATATTTTCCTTACGCTCCAGCCAACGAATATCAGTAGAATCCATAAACAACTTATTCTTTAAGAATAGTTGAATATACTCGTGGCTAATGGAGAAATACTTTTGATCATTTTTTCCTCCACCCTGCCAAATAATATCAGTCAGGAAATTTTCTTCACTAAAGATATCATTCAACACCGTCTTCAAGTTAGTATTCTCATTCTCGTCACAACTAACCATTATGGCACCATATTTATTTAACAGATTGGAAGACAGAGCCAATCTGTTTCCCATCATAGACATCCAAGAGCTATGTCTAAAACTATCCTTATAAATGAATTCATTACTCTTTGTATTATATGGAGGGTCATAATACATACCACGCACCGTCTCACGATATTTATCCTGCAACAGTTCCAAAGCCTGGAAATTCTCACTATTAATCAACAATCCATTACACTCCTCATCCACTTTCTCCATACTTCCCACGAGTTTATGCTTGAACTCGGCACTAAAGAACTTGGTGTCAAGCACAAGGAAAGGATTGTCTTCCAGGAACTTTTCTGTTAATGGCTCACTATAGCCCTCGGTCATCATATCCCCTTTGATTTCATCGATAGCAAAGAGGCGAACCCATTCTTTTCTTTGGGCATCATTGGCTGTAATCTCAGAGTAAAGGGTACGAGGAATGCGGTCGAGCGTGATGCAATAATCACAACCGACTACAAACTTTTTCTTGAGCCACAACTTCTTCTGGAAGTCTTCGAGCTGGGCAAGGAAGGTGATAATCTTCTCTCCTACCAACTTGATGGCTTTCACTTGTGCCAAATGCTCCATGATATGAGTGGCATCCAAATCATCCAAGAACATTACCTCATTTTTGATATAGAAATCAAGTTCTCTACGAAGGAAACCGCCCAGGTCTTTGTGGATGAAATAATCAAAGTTGTTCTTTGCCGTATAGTCTTGCAGATGCTTCATCAGCAAAGTGCGTTCCTTATTCTTTTCTGTTGGCACCTTTTCATTGACCAACTCTGCAAAGTCGGCATATTTTCCTTCTGCAAACGCAGAAATAACCTTAGCCTCAGCATCCTTGATAAGTGCATCCTGCTTGGTTGTCTTCGGCATCAGCTCATAAGTAAAGAAGATGTTTAGCTCACCATCATCCTCTGCGATACAGTCCTCTTCACAAAGTTGGAAGCGGCGCTCCATATTGTTGGCTGCCTTATTGTTGTTCTGCTCCGTATCCGCATCACGAAGAACAAAGTGTATCTTACGACGGCTGGTTGGCAACACGAACGAGTAATTCTTGAAATACTCAGAAGTCTTGATGTAATACTGGTCGGCATTTGCCCAATACAACTTCACTTCCTCACCACTATAAGGAATAGCATAGGCATCGTCCTTATAGCGACGCTTAGAGATAAAATCGCCACCCTCATAATAACGGCTAAAGAATTTAGCCAAATGAGAAAACACCTCATTCTCCATGGCAGAAATATCAGTTCCTGCAACAGTTTGAGCCTTCAAAATCTTTGTGACTTCAGGAACAAGGCGATTGTTCAAGAACGCCTCAATATCCTTACGTTTCTGATTCATAATGCGATATATGCCAAAGTCGAGTTCGGCTTGGTCTAGTTGCAGTATTTCTGCAAGTATATCTCTAAATTTCTGTTCGTATTGTGTCATTGTTTTTATCTTAGTTATGTTATCTTGCTTTGTTTCCGTCTCATTTCTTTAAAGTCCAATGCACACAGAAGAGTTTTTCTTCCGTAATATGCTGCTGGATAAAAGCCTTCACTTTGTCTATCATTCCGTCTCGCTTCTCCTCTATCTCATCTTCCAGATTAAAGATTTCGGCTCGCTTACGCTTCTGCTGGCGAGTAAGAGTATTCAAATCCTTTTCCAGGGTCAATGTTTGCTGTGCATTCTCCGAACGACTCAAAAGTCTTTTCTTTTCTTTGATTTTTGCCTTGATGTCTTTCAGTTCATTCTCCAAAGAGAGCTGCTGGTCTTCTGCCCACTTCTCGATATGCTGAATTTCGGTATCAAGCAAAGCCTTGTTTCGTTCTTCTATCTGAACGGTCAAGGCTGCTCGCCGGTTATCATACAGGGAAGCCAACTTCTGGCTTGCTTCCTCCTGCACACGAACATTTCCAGTACTTATCGTTGGAACATTCAATAGCTTTTCTGCAAACTCCTGACCCAAAGCCGTTCCATCTTCCGCAAGTGCCGTCAGCACAATGTGCTGTTCCTGCTGTCCTTCGGATATAAAAGAAACAAGATGAGCCTGAAGCCATCCACTTTCATAAGCACATTGTTCTATATCTGCCACCTTATAACGATATAGGCTATAATCGAAGAAGAGATTCTGCAGACTTTGCTCATTCTGCTTACACAAGGCAATGACCTTTTGAGCCAAAGGATGTGACAAACGATAATTGATGTATTGCGATTGCAGCGTCGTTATCTGATACATGCCACATTCTGCTGCCACATCAGGATAAGGATTGTGCTTCAAGCGAAAGACGAGATTGGTTTCATCTACCACTTCTACATTTTCCTTACCAAGCGTAGCTATGGTTATCGTCCAAAGCCAACGATGGAACTTATTCAGATTTCCCATATCCTTGCCTTGGCGAATTTTCAGCAGCCCCACCACATCCTCATCAAAGTTTTCAAGCAGTTGCTTGCGGGTATCTTGCATCGTCGCCTTGATACTCGCATCCATCTCTTGCTGAATCTGGTCGAAGGCAGCATTGATTTCTTCGGGAGTACGACACTGCTGATAGATGTTGAGCATCCGCTTCTCGAAGTCAACACCCGACTCGATGCTACCCAACACCTCATCACTCGAACCGAAGACACCATCAAAGAGATGGAATTTCTCAGAAAGCAGTTGGAACACACGCACATCAGCTGCATTTGCCTTGTTGATGAAGTTGAAAACCACAACATCATTCTTCTGTCCATAACGATGGCATCTACCTATGCGCTGTTCAACCCTTTGAGGATTCCACGGCAAATCATAATTCACGATAAGTGAACAAAACTGAAGGTTGATACCTTCGGATGCCGCCTCGGTAGCAATCATGATTTCGGCTTCGTCTCTGAAATAATCTACAATAGCCTGACGCTTGTTTGCCGACAAAGAAGGAGTAAAGGCTGATGTGCCTATATTCCGCTCTTTCCATGCCTTATATATCTTCCGGGAAGTTTCATCATTGTTGGAACCATTGAAGAGGACAATCTTGCCCATATAACCATTCTCCTCTAAAAGCTGTTTCAGATAGAGCTGGGTACGGGTACTTTCCGTGAATATCAAAGCTTTGCGGTTGGCTCCCAACTCTTCCATCTTCTGAAATCCGGTATGGAGTGCCGACAAAAGGCAATCACCTTTTTTATTACTACTGATACTATTGGCAAGATCATACAGCCGTTGAAGTTCCTTGATTTCATCCTTGATACCTTCTATCTCATCGGAAGTAAGGATTTCTCCTTCCTGTTCGTTCTCATCCTGCTCATTCCATTCATCCCAATCATCGCCCAACATATCCTCGGCAACCATGGTTATTTCTCCATCTTCTTCATACCAGTCCTGCTGTTTATTGGCAGAATAAGGAGCTATCTTGGTCTGCAAACGGTCGATAAGTGTTTGGAGCGTATAGCCGATGGCAAAGGTAGATGAAGACATGAGTTTGCGGAATATCAACGTAATCAACTGACGTTGACTGGTTGGCAATCCGTAAGAATCATCACGGCGAAGATACTCGCTGATTTGATTATAGAGTTTCTGCTCTTCAACGGCAGGATAATATTCCTGCGCCATCGGAATACGGGAAGTATATTTCACATACTCCGTAACCTGTTTGCGAAGCGTGCGATGCACGATGGGGCGAAGACGCCTGCGAAGATCACCAAAAGCAATATCATCGTTTTTGTTACTATAGCAATACTGAGCCTTGAAACTCTTCAAGTCACCAAAGTAATGGTCATCGATGATACTTACCAGACCATATAATTCCTCAATGTTATTCTGAAGCGGAGTGGCGGTAAGGAGGAGTTTATGACTATCAGAAAAAGCGGATTTCAGACGGGAAGCCATCGAAGGGGTTGACTTATAAACGTTACGCAGTTTATGAGCCTCATCATAAACCACCAGGTCCCAATGAGTGCGCGACAAGATTTCGGCTTGTCTGGAAGCAAACTGATAAGAGCAGATATAGATTTGCTTGCCATCGGAAAGATGGTCTAAAGAAATCCCCTTTTTCTTTTCGAGAATAAAAGAATCCAGAAAGAACTTTTCCTCCAGCTCCATGCTCCACTGTCGGCGAAGGGTAGCTGGAGCAACGATGAGGATACGATGCTTACGTTCAGCCCAAAACTGGCTGATAACAATACCAGCCTCTATTGTTTTTCCCAATCCCACCTCATCGGCAAGGATAACACCTTTGGAGAAAGGAGATTGGAATGCAAAAAGAGCCGCCATCACCTGATGGGGGTTCAGATCGACACGTGCCTCCGACAAGACACCCGTCAACTTATCATCATCTGCACCGCCCCTATTACGTGACAACTGCCAGGCATAATACAAGAGTTGCGCAGATGAATAAGGGATTTCCTTTTTCATCGTCGCTATAGAAAAAATGAGCGTTGAACTTCATTCAGAGAATGGGCTAACACATAATGCCCGAGAGATAGATACAAAAGAAGCGTAGGCTTCCCTTATCTATACTCTCGGGCATTTGGCGTGGCCCATTCCTAACAGATAAGTTCAGCCCACGCTATAGCGCAGGCATTCACTTATTCTATGTTAGGAAATACGTCTTTAAATCGCCAAATTTCGAGAGTATTCCGAATATCGTAAACGCTTTGTATATTATTATATTATATGTCTAAAGTTTATTCTTTCTGTTTCTTATTTTTCTATTTTATTTGTTCAACTTATGTTACAAGGGAGCGAAGCCGAAGACGCCGACACCCTATTCGAGGGCAAAGGTACGAAAAATAATCGAGACTTCCAAATATCAAGGAAGATTTTCCAATCGGTGATTGGAAAAATTTCTGTCTTGCTATTCATCCTCAGCACCCAATTCCTTGGCAATTTCCAGCGACTTTCTGATTTGCTCTATCAAAGTCTGGAGACATATGCTGTCATCTCGCAAATCAGCAAGTTCTTTCTTAATGAGTTCATCAGGCTTGGTTGCAATGGCAGTACGCTCGAAGAGCATGCTGTCAATTTCCTTGCGAAGACGATTTCTTCCCCATCTACCAGAAGACGACATTGTCAGATAGAACTCTACAGCTAAAGGGGCTTTTACCGGAAGAACCTCTATTATATGCGACCATGTCAATTGGGTCGCAAGTTGCGACACATTTTGTTCTTTTGGTATTTTTTGAGCAAATTGCATCATTCTTCTTATATTTCTGATTTCATTTCCCTCCTTGAACCATCAGCCCTAAGATAGCAGCTATCAGATGGCAAATTTACAAAGAAATATCGAGAATACCACATTTTTTATATATAAAAGTTTGGAGAATACAAAGAAAACTTGTAATTTTGCTAGAAAGAATGGATTTTTAGTGAAACAAACAAAATAAACAGAAGAAAACATGATAAACGACAGAAGACAACTGGCTGACGTGTATCAGCAAACTATAGATATTGTACTGGAGGGACATTACACCTCTGAGAATGGGGAGGAAGTAAAACTGCCCGACAACACGAAGATGCTGAAGGGAAGCAGATTCTATACCAAGCCACTGGATGCTTCTAATGTACCTAGCCTAACAGAAGGCTCCACCAAGATTATTGTGAAGAATGACGACAGCATCCATTGCGGTCATCAGTTGCAGCAAGAAGGATACAATCCCGTGGTTCTCAACCTGGCAAGCCGGCGCAACCCGGGCGGTGGAGTGAAGAACGGAAGCCGGGCTCAGGAGGAGAGCCTCTTCCGCAGCACCAACCTCTTTCTCTCTATGTATCGCTATGCAGAATATGCCGAGGATTACGGTTTGGAGAAAAGCAAGTTTCAATATCCGATGCCAGTGAGATTCGGAGGCATCTATGTGCCATACGCTACCGTATTCAGGGCTGGAGCCAAGGATGACTTCGCCTTGCTCGATACTCCTTATTATATGTCGTTCGTGGCAGTAGCGGCCATCAATCATCCTGATTTAGATAGAGATGGGAACATCTGCGAAGAAGATGCCGCACTGACGAAAAACAAAATGAGGACGATGCTGCGTATCGGTTTGCTGAACGGACACGACAGCATCGTGCTCGGTGCATTCGGTTGCGGTGCCTTTCACAATCCTCCGAAACATATCGCAAGACTGTTTCACGAAGTCATCGACGAGAAGGAATTCAAGGACAAGTACAAGCTCATCGCCTTCGCCATCCTTGAAGACCATAACTCGCCAAGAGGTGGAAACCTGCAACCCTTCATCGAGGAATTCAAGTCATAAGTTCCCACAGATTTCACAGATTTACACAGATGGGGCTTGATTCATATTGAGAAGAATTCATTGTTTCTCTGATTTCACAAATCTATCCCACCAAACGGAAAGATTTGTGAAATGCATGAAATCTGTGTGAAACAATCCACTACTTCCAGCAGTAAGCTATTCCCCGCTTCTCACACTCTCCTCGAAGGGCGGCGAGAAAGTAGCTGCGCTCGCTGCCCCAACCACGAACCTTGCGCTCGTGATCAATGGTCTGCTTCAAACGCTCATCGCTGTAAGCGGCAAAACAGGCAGCATACTCTGAAATTCTTGACTCGACATAACCAGCATCAACAGTTGATGACTCGGCATTAGTTGCCTTAATTGTTGATGACTCGGCATTAGCTGCCATTACACTCTCATTGTTTTTAAAATCTGAATTTGGATTCATAAAGATAATTATTTTAAGTTGTTAAACACTTACACATTCTTTTACCACCGTGGTTATCTCTATGCGAAACTCGGTTGGTGTGCCGCAACTGGGCAACTCTTAATGCTTGATTTCGGGTGCAAAAGTACATCATTATTCTGAAACCACCAAATTTTTTCGGGATTATTTTTCCTGTTTTTTTCCTTCTTCTAAAGAAGAAGATTTTTCGGGGTAGCAGATAGTAAGGAAGAGAAATCCTTTAATGGTTAAACTTTCCTATAATTGCATTATAATAGTATCATAATAATAAAATTATAATTATCTTTGCACTATGATTATCAGAAAGATATAAGATTATTCAAAGACAATAAAGAAGATAATATACAATGATAGAGAATCCGTTTATTCTGCGAGGATACATATCCGACGCTTACTTCTGTGATAGAGAAAAGGAAACCATCGACTTGATAAGAGAAATCAAGAATGGCAATAATATCACCCTGATTGCACCTAGAAGAATCGGCAAGACAGGGTTGGTGCAACACGTCTATGCCCAAGAAGAAATCAAGGATAAATACTATACCTTTCTTGTAGATATTTATGCCACGAAAAACCTAGCTGACTTCATTCAGGAACTAGGCAGAAGTATTCTGCAAAGTCTTAAACCTAAAGGCACCAAAGTAGTGGAACATTTTCTTAACTGCCTCCACTCACTCCGTTCATCCATCAGCTTCGATATGAACGGCGTGCCTTCGTGGGGAGTAGATTTGGGAGAAATCACCAGTCCAACCACAACGCTCGATGAAATTTTCCATTATCTGGAGAGTGCTGATAAGCCTTGCATCGTGGCTATTGATGAATTCCAAACCATCAGCAACTATAGAGAAGCGAATGTGGAAGCCATACTGCGCACCTACATCCAGCACTGCCATAATGCCAGTTTCATCTTTGCCGGATCCCAACGCAACATGATGTCGGAAATGTTCTTGAGTCATGCCCGTCCTTTCTATCTGAGCACCTCTATCAAAACGCTGAAAGCTATTGATAGAGAGGTGTATGCAGACTTCGCCACTCGACTTTTCGAGGAAAGACAGAAGTTTATCAAACGAGAAACCATTTATCAGATATACGACCGTTTTGATGGCATCACCTGGTATCTGCAAAGAATGCTCAATAAGATTTTCTCGCTCACAGAAAAGGCTGATGACAAGATGATGGAACTGGCTGATGATAAGATGATGGAACTGGCGCTCAACTCGATTATAGACGAGAGTGCTTTTGCATACGAAGCACTTCTCTTTCAGTTGCCAGCTAAGCAAAAGGAACTTCTCATTGCCATCTGCAACGCTGGCAAGGCTCAAAACATCATGTCATCGGCATTCATCAAGAAACACAATCTTCCTTCCGCCAGTTTTGTACAAGGTGGTATCAAGGGATTATTGGAGAAAGATTTTGTTACAGAGACGGATGGAACTTACGAACTGTACGATAAGTTCTTCAGTGAATGGCTGAAAAAGGAATTATAAAGTATAAAGATAGAAGTATAAAGTATAAGAATATAAACAAAAAGAAGAATATGATACAGCAAGTAGAATTTTCATTGCGCCCGCTTCCTCGCGGCTTTCACCTCGTAACCAACGAGGTGATGAGGAATTTGCCGGCGCTGCCTAAGACGGGAATACTGAATCTCTTCGTAAGACATACCAGTTGCGGATTGTCGCTGAACGAGAACTTCGGCCCTGATGTGAGACATGATTTAAAGGGTATCTTCGAAAGACTGGTTCCGGATGGCGACCCAAGATACCTGCACCAGGATGAAGGACCTACGGATATGTCGGCGCATGCCAAATCAAGCATGGTGGGTGTATCGCTCACCATTCCTATTACCAATGGCAGATTGAACCTAGGTACATGGCAGGGAATCTACCTTTGTGAATTCAGAGAGGGAGGCGGAAGCCGACACCTCATCGCAACGATTATCGGGGAATAAATAACCGTTGCGACGAATCGGAGACGCCTCTATTTCCTGGATGAATCGGAGGCGTCTTTATCTATTTCACGGAAAAGGCCGAAGTATCTCTTGCATACCCAGACGATACCTACTACCATTGCTATGACGAGGATTCCTCTTAAAAATCCACTTAATATCTTTGGCATACAATCCCAAATCGGCAGGAGATGCAACGCAAAACCTAAAACCGCCGTCAATACCAATACACCGATGGTCAGGAGCTTCTCGTTTTTGATAGCTGGCTCAGGATCCTCTACTTCTACCAGGTTTCTCAACTGGTATATCTTATAAAAAAAGAATACACCGTTCAGACATAAAAGAACACAGCAAACGATCACTCCACCCACAAATACAGGCTCACTTCCGATAAAATCCATACAACTAATCCATAACCAGAAGAGGGCTGACCATAAAGCTGCATAGCGATCCAACAGGGACAGGTAATATACCTGTCGGGCATTGACTATCTTGACGAAAGGAAAATCATTGGCCTTTGGATGATAGCTGTGAAGCAAACAAGCAATAGGGAAAAAAGTACCCATTCCAGCCAACAGAAGAAGATAAGGCAAATCATCAGATGTGGCATGAATGATGTTTCTGATGGTGAGCAGCCACATGGCAAGAACCAGGATTCCTACAATAAATTCAAAGACCCTGGCACTTGTAGAACGATAGATCCTGACTTGCGCAAAGATGCCAGCCTGCTCTTCCTTATCGCCATTTTTGAATAAACCGAGCACAAAATTAAATATTTTATTCTTCATCTTTCTTTTCCCCTCCTATTTGATTTGATTCACCTTCTTCCTTTGATTTCCTTGATGCAGCCTTCTTTTTCTTAGGCAGTCTGCCAGCCTTGCGCAGCGCTTCGGCGATGATCCATTGCAGTTGGCCGTTGGTTGAGCGGAACTCATCCTCCGCCCACGCCTCAATGGCACTCATCGTTTCCGAATCGATGCGCAATATAAAACTCTTCGTATTTGTTTCCTTTTTAGCCATACTTTTTAATGATTCAATGTTCCCGTATTTACTACAGGCTGGGCAGTATCATCGCCACAGAGCACTACGAGCAGATTGCTGACCATGGCAGCCTTCTTGTCGTCATCAAGCTCTACCACATCTTCATCGCTCAACTTCTGCAATGCCATCTTCACCATCGACACGGCACCCTCTACTATCTTCTCTCTAGCAGAGATGATGGCTGAAGCCTGCTGGCGACGAAGCATCACGGCTGCTATCTCCGGCGCATAAGCCAGATAGTTGATGCGAGCCTCTACTACCTCGATACCTGCCATTGCCAATCGCTCATCGATGCGAGCCTCCAACTCCTTATTGATTTCATCGCTTCCATCTCGAAGCGTAATCTGATTCGACTTTTCCCCCTCGTCATCATCGTAGGCATACTGTCCGGCTACCTGTCGGAGAGCAGCATCTGCCTGAATCTGCACAAAGCGGCCAAGCATATTCATGATCTGTGCAGCAGAAGCACCGATGCCTGCCTGACCCGTAGAACCCTCAGCCATGGTCTGGGTATCAATCTCGAAGATAGCCT
>ERZ506429.22-NODE-22-length-57338-cov-13.7864_pt1 | contig 57338 bp, 42 predicted proteins | sample MGYA00513664_ERZ506429 | MGnify/ENA metagenome assembly ERZ506429 | reverse complement strand
GTCTGCAACCTTGGGCATGGAAAGCCGAAAGGCAAATATCTCGTCTTTTGTTCTTAGAGGAGGGAGCGAGGTTATGTTTTGGGAACCCCAAAACTCCTCGCTCCACCATGAGGGCGGAGAATTTTTGCTCCCAACGGTCGCAGAAAGTGAGTGTACCAACTATAAGCAGCATATCGAATGGCAAACATACAGAAACAAGATTATTCTTTGCGTAAATGTTACATTAAGACAAAGAATGCTTCCTTTTTATTTTCATCAATATCTGCCTTTTTGCGGAAGCTAATCCAGGGGATAGCGTCTCTTGTTCCAACATGTCCAATGCCATCTTTAACTCGCTGAGAAGTTCGGGATAATACTTCATTTGCTCATAAGCAAGCTTCATGCAATAGGCTCGTATAGCATAGGGTTGAGCGCAAGCGGTAATCTTACTTACACAGAAGTCTATGAAATCCGAGTGGAGGAATTCTTCTTCAAACGGTTGGCGTAAGAGAAGATTAAGCATTAGACGGCACTTCCCAACATGTTCTTCTTTCATCACTCGGTCAATCAGCTCATCATGTTTGCTGTAAAGCCACTCATTATTTGCTAAATCAAAATTTGATAGAACGTGCAGTGCATTGAATGCTACACGATTATCCTCATCGAAAGTGAGCCGATAGAACTCTTCCTTTCGGTGGTCATTCTTATCACCTTGAGTGAGAAAGCACAGCTCAAGGATATTATCCTTGCTTATTCTACCAAATAGTTTTTGTTTCATATCATGTGGCTTAATGTCCCATTCTTGATGTATCAACTTCCTTTACTTTCTTTTCTTTGTAGCCTCCGAACTTATAGATGACAGCAAAAGTGGCAGTAGCCCAATTATAGTTTACTTTCATACGGTAATCTTGATTGCCTTGTACGGAGCGGGTGTCTGCCTTGTTGTTGAAAATATTGCTGCCATTGATGCGCAATCCCCATTTTCCATCATGTGAAGTCCATTGTAATTTGGCGTTCATTCTAAAGATTGGACTTATATCATAAACACCTTGTATTGCTTTTGACTGAAAGAAAGGGTTTAGTATGAGGCGCAAGTCTTGTGTGCGGCAAAGTTTTATAGATGCAGTACCTCCAAGAGCTGCCGTCAGTTTCTTGCGGTTGAATGGCAAATCGAAGAAATGGTCACTTTTGGCATGCTTGTAGATTCCAACGGCAAACACATTGCCATTGAGCCATTTGCCTGCGCTGAATATTGCAGAGGCTTGCAATCCAAAGCTATTTTCGTAGTTGAAGTAGTTTCTTTCATTATTACCGCCATGCGGTCTGTTGGCTGGTATGGCATCTGCACAGAATAATCTGGCTTCAAATTTGCAAAAGCCATCAAAGTATAGCGTCTCTTTATCTGCCACATAAAGTTGACATTATAATTTGAGTATGGTTTCAAATCGGGATTGCCATGTATCTCAGTATATGTTGATGAGTAAAACACGCTGCTCATTGTTGACCAATAACTCGGGAACTCAGAGTTAGAGCTGAACGACAAGTTGAGTAAATGATTCTCGTTGATATTCCACAGGGCGTTGAGTGAAGGATATATGCGCCATTTGTCCCATATCGGGGAGTGGTATTGCTCGGCAGCTACGGATGCTTCAATACTAATCGCCTTGTTTATCTGTTTGCTGAAACCTGCATATATATTCCATATCCGTTCGTTGATGTCCACACTGCTTGTTGCATTAGGCAGAATATTTCCCTCCTTATCGAGGGTGTTCTGATAACTCTTGTTGCTTGTGAACTGTCCCTTTACGCCATACGACAATCCCCAGCCATGTGCCAAAGAATGGGTTTGGTCTGCCGTGAACATCCATTTGCTGATTGTCTGTTCACTGCCACTTGTAAGGTTGCGTTCCGTTTCTGTCGTATTTTCATTTGTATAAATCGTACCGTCAAGTTTTTGTTGTTGGGGGGTACGATAATTCGTGTATGAACCATTAATATTAAGTCCAAAAGGAAGTGAGTAGTTTACATCAACATTGTGCAGATACTCATGGCTGTCATTATGCATTCCGCTTTCACTTGAGCCTGCGGTGTTGCTGTTGGAACAAGACTTGTCCCATTTACCTGTATAGGCAACTTCAAGACGATGATTCTTGCTAAAGGCGTAATTCATGCCAAGTCGGTAGTTATGAGCAATTCCAAATGATTTCTGACATGTTTCGTCGTTGTAGTGTACCCGTTCGTTACCCAACGGATGGTTGGCTATGCGTGAAGACTCACCGTATGAATTGCCGTCAACATATTGATATTGTGCATCCAACCCAAACTTTCCTCTTTGCATAGAAAGGTAAAAATCACCAAATCCTTTTGCATATTTGCTTTGCTGTAATCCTCCAATTATCTGTCCAGACAACTGATTAGTACCTGCATAATCTTTCGTGACGATATTTATAGCCATGCCACGAACATGATAACGTGCGGGAGCTGCAAGCATTACCTCTGCCTTTGCCAATTGTGCGGCAGGCATAGCTTTCAATCTGTCCGTCAACTGTTCTTGTGTCAGAGTGGTCGCCTGTCCGTTGATAATAAGCGTCACCTCATTGCCGGAAAACTTTATGCCACCATCGGCATCGCTAACACCTGGAATGCGGGTGAGAGCCTCATAAGCGTTGTCGGCAGGTAGTTGCTTCATAAGTAACGGCATGTTATAGGATAACATACCTCGCTCAGCCTTGACGATAGGACGCGAACCTTTGACCATTACTTCGGGAAGGTTGTGCATCATGTTCTCCATTGTGAGCGAATCATTCTGCGTCTGAGTTTGAGCTTTCACGTTAGCAACTGAAAGCAGAAATAATCCTAAAAGGAATACTTTATTGTCCATATTTTACCTTTCTAATCTACATTCTCTTTCTATAACTTTCAAAAGTACGAAAAAAAATCCATAAACGAGAACGTTTTGCTTTGTATTGTAGGAATGAGGACGACATTTAACATTTCTCTTACTTTTAATGCCGTATATGAAATTTATCTATGCTGCATAGACAATGTGTTGCTACATTTGGAATAAGCACACTTCCAACCCAAAATTAATAATCTATAAAAACAAAGCAAAAAGTGTCGTTTTTCAGATTTTAGGTTTAACTTTGCATCCGAAAAGAGTTGTTTGGCAAGCAAGGCAAACTTATGTAGAATGTAGAAGTTAAAACTATTGCCAAGTCATTACCTCTATTGAGGAAAGACACTCATAAATCGCTCATTTTAAGCTATTCAGAAGATTTTAGCAGAATTTTTCGGAAAAACCCATGTAAGCTAATTTCCACTTACCTCCCCATGCAGACTTGTCTAAAAGCACACTTTGATAGAAAGCCTCCACCCCAATCCTGTCTTGTACCGAGGAGTAAAGACCTGCCGAAGCTATCTGGGGATAGATGTTGTCTTGCGCGGTGCCAAAGATATTCTCCGTACCATATTTGCGGTAAATCTCACCATCCAAATTAGCTCCATAATACTGATACTCGCCATTCATCAAATAGCCTACAATGGCATGAAAACGATTACTCTCCAACGTCGCCATCGGCAGTTCATTAAGTGTGGATATAATCTTGTCAATGTTGGTATATTCGTACTCTGCCTGTGCAAACCATCCTTTCTGGTCTTTTTGCGAATACGTGAGCATACCTCCTACTCCATAGCCTTTGTAATAAGTAGAGGTATTGACACCACGAAAACGATAGTAGTCATTACCAAGTCCTGTAAGATGATAGATGGTTGGAACAGACACCTCGTTATAGAGTTTCAGTTCATTGGTTTGCTTGTACTTACGAGCTGTCACAGCTGCGCCTATCGAGTGTAAGCCACTCAAGAGATACGAGACACCCACTTTCGCACGCAAGTCACCTGTAAGGTTCTTGGGACGAGGGTCACGAGTACGGTATTCCATTCTGGCAGTATATTCACCTTCCGCACCTATTGTCCACTTCTTGCCTAAAGGATAGGAGAAACCACCCATAAAGTAATAAAACTCCTGTTGGTTTTTCCCTCCAACGGTATCTGCCATCAAGTAAGGATAAAGCAGTTTAAAATCCGTTTATAATCCGCAAAACGAAATGTTAGGAATTCGTAAAACGAAACGTTATTTATTTATTAATGTTAAATGTCTTATAACTGATTGAATATCAAATAAGTAACAATTTGAAAGCGCATATATTTTGTATCCCTAAACACAAAAATAAAGCAATGTAAACGTTTTACCCCTTTGTTCTTGTCTAATTATTTATATATCAGTCATTTACATTTTCTTTAACCATTAAACGTTAACACTTTATTTTTTACATTTTTGGCAATGCAAAACGAAATGTTCTCTGTTTTCTTTACAAAAATTCTCCTTATTTAAACACTCTTTCAACTGTAAGCAAAAATCGAATTTTCGTAAGATATTCTATTAAAAATCTCCTTGTAACGTCATTTGAACCATATTATAATACTATTTTAAACTAACAAATAAACACCAGAAAACACCCCCTAAATTGTCTAAAACGCCCAATAGAACCCCATTATAACTTTGTCCTAAACGTCAGTAAATGGCATCATATTTCAATGCATTGTAAAATGTGCGCTCACTTATTCCAAACTCTGGATAAATAAATCTCCGCCAAATTTCCCTGTTAGTTAAGCCAACCTTTATCCATTTGTCGTATATAGCGTTTATCTTTGCGCACCTAACCTTATAACTATTTCCTTTTAAATTTCCCATAATTCCAAATGAAAAAGAGGTGGCTCCTACAATACATAAAAACCACCTCGCACCAACAAATAAAACCCCTTTAAACCAAATCGCTAACTATTGCGCCAATACCTTTTCCACGGATAGGCAAAGCAATAAAGCGTTTATCAAAACCAACAATGGTTGCACGTTCTTCGGGGTCATCAACTCGAGCGTACATGTAAATATCTCCGTCCGCTTTCATTACCTCATCTTTGCAGAATGCCACACTTGCAAAACGTGCTGTATTAGCTTCACCAAAAGCGACCTTTTTAAGCGTTTCTCCATTTAAGTTAAACGTTGGCATGTATGGATATTCAAAGATGCCAAAGCCCGCAAATCTGTTAGGTTCTCCGTCCTTAAAATCCGTGAGCTCTTTAAAGGTCTTCACGTCTTCCAAAAGCAAGTCGGAAACGTGTTTTGGATGTAGCACAATATAACGTTCTTCCAATGGTATTAAAGCATCATCAAAACGTTCTTTAAGGCTCAATAAGTCCTCAAAGGTCATACGTTTGCGACCATCCCTTGTACTACCTGTGGTAAGTACCAAAGGAGTATCTTTTGTGTCCTTATCTGGAGCAAAAGCGTGAATGGCTTTTCGTGCCGTGCTCGTCTGTAACGTGCTGCGGTGTTGCTTGATAACGCTTTCTAACTTGTCGTAAGAATATTCTATCGCATCAGGACGGCGAACAATGGTATTTTCCGTCTCGAACTTGTCGAGGGTAATTTCTTGATCTTCGTCCTCACGTCCTACAATTTTAATCGGGTATGTGGTGTTATTAACCAATACTTTTGGGTCAATACCTGCTGAAGCAATATGTATTGAATCATTATCAACAAAACCGCTATAATCGGTTACTTTCTGAAGAAAACTTCTTTCTGGATAAAAGCCGTTCTTAATCTGACTTACCCAAACTTGTTTATTTAAAGCCATATTATTTTCTTTTTGTGTTTATATTTCGTTTACTAACTTTTGATATACTTCGGGGTGTTCCTTGAGATATTCGGGGTTGTTCTTCCTGTAATATTCAAGCGATTTCCCATTGTGTACCGCTTCACCCTCTTGCTCTAAAAGATGTTGGTACAACTTCGGGTTGTTTTTCAACTCTTCGGGCGCATATATTCTATAATCTGCAAGCGTCCACCCATCACGATTTTTGCCCCCTATTAGTTGCGATAACTTCAACGGTTTCGGTGTGATAGCTATAAGTTTTGCAAAGTCTTCCGTACCTATCTTTTGGGCTATACGTTCATAAAAGCCTTTAAACTGGTACGGAACACTTCTGCTATTAAACGCTTCATCTACAGCCAAAGAAAGTGTCTTTTTGCGCTTTCGTTCCTCACCATCGAGGAAAGATTTAAATGCTTTCGGGGTTAAACGTGCCATTGTGAGGAACTCGGCACGGCTCGCACTCTCTATAAAGCCGTTTTTGATAGCTTCGTTTACTTGTACGTCCGCTTCGTCTGGAGCATTCAAAAGCGACTGAATTTCCGCCAATATCTCGTTGTCGGTAACGTCTTTGTCAAGTCCCAATAAGTCGATAATAGAAACCCTTAAATCCTCTACCTTTTCAGTGGATACCAGGCGTAAAACATTGCGCCCATTTTTGCGGTATAACCTCAAAGCGTTGTTATTCCCTGGAATATCAACAATTGACACCTCAAACAATTCGCTTTTTGTTATCGTATCTACTCCGTCTATGGTCTTTTCTTCGATAATGTTAAAGTTACCGCTTGCAGAGCGCAAAAAGCCTTTTTCTACTTGGTTCTTTACTTGTGTGCCCAATGGTGTGCTATCATCGAAAACCGCATCAGCAAGGAGTTTCTTTTCCTCTTTGCGTATATTCTCCCATCGTCCCACAACCGTGGCTCGTTCGTGCATATATAACATTACGGGGTTTCTTTCAAACTGACTTATGTCTATGCCATCAGTAAGAATTACTTTGCCGTAACTATTCACGCTTTCATCAGAAATTACAAATGTTACATTATTCATTTTCAATATATTCTAAAATGTTTGCTGCAAATATAGTCAATATATGAATATCTCGCAAATTTGTGTGAAATGGTTACATATATGTATGAAATGATTTCATACTTTTGTATATTATTTAGCTACAAAAAAATAAGCCCAAACAAACTTTTTTTTTCCAAATAGAACATTTTTTCTAAAAATATTTGGAGATATAAAAAACATTTCCTATCTTTGCGCCATCCTAAAATAAAAGTCTGTATGAAACAGAAAAAAAACTTTTTAAAAGATATTCGGGCATTACTACGGTGTGGCACTCGGAAACGAACCAATGCTTTTCAGATTTTTAAGCATAGGACACCTAAGGTATGCCCTTTTGTTTCATTCCTAAAATATAAAATCATTATGTTAGCAAAAGTTTCTTTCAATGGTGAAAACCATTTGGCTATCGTTTTAAATGAACGAATGGGGTACGATTGGTTAGGCGAAATTAAAAGTAGCTTACTTTCCTTTATGGAATCATCTTTCGTTGGCAGTGAAAACGAATTCGAGAATGACGACTTGTATAATGTTATATCCCTACTTCGAGAAATGGACTTCACAGACAACCAAAGAATAGCAATGTATAACAATTACTTTGGAAAAGACAATAAGGAGTTCCAAGAGACAAAGGAAGCAACAATTACTTTTTAAAATACTGAATTAGGGGGGGAACTTTTTACCCCCTCTTTTTTTGTGTTTAAACATTTTTTAGCACTTGTTTTTCTCTTACTTACGAATTGAAAGCAGAGTGATGAAAATTAGGCGATTTTTAAGAAAAAATATCTGTAATGTAACTCTCATTTGTGACCCCCTTTTGTCCCCCCACTTGCAAGTGCACTTTAAATGTTAAACGTAAAACGAAATGTTATTTTATTATACTTGATTTTCAGATAGTTACATAACGTTTTGTCTCTCTATATTTTAACAATAAAAAATCTTGTCATTTTAACATTTTTCTAATATCTTTACAAAAGAAAGTTTGTGTTTTATTTATTGTAGTCACTAATAGAATATAAGTAAATAGGCTTTTCAATGCTTTATTTGCTCTATATAGCCTTTATTTCCGTTTCAGTGGTAAGTTATAGACCAAAAAGCATTTAAAGCCATACGGAGCAAATAAAAGCCATATCGTAAAATCATTATAACCGCTTGATATTCTTTGTTTTAGTTTTATTCTTTGTTCCTTGTCAATTAAAGCAAAATTAAAGCTATGTAAACTTTCGGTAAGCTAAAATTAAACTTTCAGGCTCTAAAATTAAAGCAAAATTAAAGCTATGTAAACTTTTGGGGCTTGACGTAAACTTTTGCTTGTCATTCTAAGTTGCTGTAAATCATTATTTTATTTTACAAAGTTAAATATACACTTCGTTTTGTGCCCTATACGTTGTTTCATTATAGCAGACATTATGAGTACGTCCATTTACATAGTAAGCATTACCCCAAATAGTTGCCTTTCCCTTATGCAAATAAGCATCCACATCAGCAAAAACTCTACTATGCCCATCTCCCTCTTCCCATCTCTCAGGAGTAGTGGCATGACGATAGTCGTACCCCACATTCAGCGTGTTCAACGAATGCTGATAATGAAACGACTGCATGGCAGGATTCAAGAAGACAGAAGCATTCATACCATCTCGAAGTAGGGTATGCTCGAAGACCTTGCCCACCAAGTTCGCCTCTTGTGCTCCGACATGACTTGTCGCCAATATTATCATTGCCATGAAATAATATTTTTTCTTCATACTTATTCTTCTTGCTTATTTCTTAGATTGAATACCATCGTATGTCTCAGTCGTTGCCTTCGTGCCCTGTGCATCAATGGCAGAATGCTGCATCTCGATGATCGAGGGAATACACTCTGTGTTGAAATCTTCCGTAGAATTATTGGTATCCTTCAAATGCATCGTGCCATCTGCATTGAGATAGAGCATCTTGCGACGAATGCTACGGAAGTAACGAGTTTTGTCTTTGTCAATCTTGCCCACGTGTGTCCAACCTGCATCGATGGATGGCGGTAAGATATTCCACAAGCGCTTGGCCTCCACACTACAGTTGACTCCATCAATAATCCAAGCATTCGGCATCTTGTAAGCCTCTTGTTGCATCGGGAAAGTTCCTGCTGGAAGATACATCGTATATTTATAGGTATATCTATATTTCTTTAAGTATTCCTCTTTGTCGATTGGGATGCGAGCCAAGGCAAACGACGTAAAACCACGGTTGTGAAGCACATAAAACGACTCTGTATAGCAATACCATTTATCCAAATTAGGCACCGTAGGACTATCTATGTCCATGTGATCAGGTTGGATGGAGACGTCATACCATTCAAAATCAGCATGACTCAAGTCGAATGAGTTTGGATTTGCCGTACGGTGATCGATGCCTGTATCACACAGAATCATGGAATGACCCGGCAAGACAGGATGGTCATGTCCACTACCAGGAACCACATACAAAGACCAGATGGTCATTGTGTCCTTACGAATATCTGGAGTATATTCAAAGTATTGCGTAGATTTGAACTTAGACTCGCAGAAAGCCAAGCCATCGGCATAGAGCACATGGTCGGTATTATTGTATATCTTAATATAGCTATCACCATTATACTGCAAGCCTGAAGAGCGCAAGGTGCCAGAGAAGAAGATTTCCTCAAAAATGAAGTCATCGTTCTCTGCAGAGAGATAGGTCTCAATCGAAATATTCTTGGTCTCCCCTGTTACCTCCACATTCTCTGCCTTACCTGTCAAGATACCTTTACTTTCTGTTTCCTCGCCCTCAGAGTTCTTGGCTGTATATATGACATTGGCAGAATAGACGCAGTCGTAAAGTCCCTCCAGTAGGCTGACATTCTTCAAATCGTCCAAAACAGTTACCTTACCCGTAGATAAATTGGTCATCCTCAAGGTTTGGTCCACAACCTTCAGGTTTTCAACTCCTTCCGGCATGGATATACTAAACTCCGAGTTGGTGTGTGGAATATCAGACGTTTGGTCTTCACAAGCCAACAAGAACAAACTCACCACCCCAAAGACCAATAACCATATTGTTTTTGTTACGTTTCTAAAATCTTTCATCTTCTTACACCTTATTATATTATATAGTAAAACCTGCTTCAACACCAAAATAGGGCGAAGCATTTCTACGAATCACTCTTCCGTTGGCTGTATAATCTGGCAAATAATCCAAAATTTTATTAGCAAAGAAAGAAAGACGCATATACCTACCTATTTCCTTAGTCACCTTCAGATTGACAACCATCGACATTGGGACTGTAAAAGCCTTAAATTGATCATCGTTATAGGTTCTTGCCAACTGTAACAGATAAGGGTCATTCAGGCTTTCTTCCGTATAGTCATGAAGTTGTCCATCCTCCGAAGAAATATAGGCTATTGGCATACCATTTTTCTTCATCTGCTTGGTACGAATCATCCACATACACTGCACAGAAGTGGTGAAGATAAGTTTCCACTCTGGTATCTGGGTGTCAAAAGTGACATTGGTATTCAAGCGGTCATTTTCTCGGCCATCGTTCCAGTCATAAAGCCCCACATACTTATTCCTAACCGTCTGTCCATTGACTACCGTACTGACGGCATCAAACATCGGTTGGCTATTGGTATATTGGGTATGGAACCAAGCCCCTGTCACATTCACACGAGTTTTGAGACAATGAATACGCTGGGAAGTGAAAGCCAACTCGATGCCCTGCTTCACCAGTTTACTGCCATTAGAAACCTGCTGATACCCATCCAACACTCTACGATTCTCGTATGGAAGTGTGGTATAATCCACACCGGCTTTCATTTGGCTCACGTCATAAGAACGGTAGTCATACACACCATAGATAGAAGAATAGCGGAAGCCCGAAGTCATCGACTCACGGAAATAATCCACGGAAAAGCGATTGTCGTTCCAATCCACATCCAAACGAATCTCCCACTTATAATTTCGTGCAGGCTTTATCTGATAATTAGTAGGATCTTGCACATATGTATGCACAACAAACTTACTATCTTGCGTAGGATTCTCCGTATCATAATAAGCCATGCAGATAAAGTTACTATAATACTTATCTGGATAGAGATAATTGAGCGTAGGCATCTTGGTAGTGATACCATATCCTCCATTCAACGAAATAGACATAGGTTTACCTCCCACATCAAACTTCGGGAAATGCCAAGCGAGATTGGTACGAGGGTCGACATAATACTTACCACTCATATCATACTTACTATCCAAGCCCAAAAGTGTATTCAAGCGAACACCAGCCATCAGTTCTATCTTACTCATGCCTATATTCGCTTTCATTAATTCTTCTGCAAAGAAAGAAAAGTTTTGCAAAGCAGGAATATCGGAATATTTACGAGGACGAGAACTCCAACCGCTTACACTCAAAGGTCTGTGCATATCATACACCTGTCCACGTCCAAAGTTCTTAGCTATATCCCAGTTGGCACCTATCTTGATGGTATGGACGGTATGGGTAGTTTTGAATCCCATTACACCTTTGGCTTTAACGTAGGCATTAAAAGGCTTTCCGTCACAAAGATAGTTGGCTGTATATTCCGCAAACACAGCTTGTGCCTCGTTCTCACCATCTACCCAAGAAAGAGGAACAATGCCGTAACGCTGAGGTGCCACCAAACGAGTTTGGTGCAAGCGGTCGAGCTGAAGGCTTACCAATGTATTGACATCCACTTCCTTGAACCAAGACTTCGGCATCTTTAAGTTGAAACTATTAGTCAATGCCAATCTACTAAAAGAAGACTTATATTCCTCCACATTGCCATAGTTGATATCAGGGTCACTCTTACTGTCATCAAAAGAACCTGAGTAATCAAAAGCGGAGTTATATTGCCAAAGATACTTCTTATCATTTTCACCTCGCAAGGTATAACGCAATGAACCTGTTACACGTTTATAGTTCTTGAAGTTATCGGTAGGATCTATCTTAGAGTCCATGTAACCTAAATCAACATTCAAGATAGAGTTGCCAGCACTATTGAGAGCCAAACCTTTGCCCAAAGAGAAGAGCTTACTGTAGCCATCAGCCTTGAAACGGGCTGTCAATGGGATAGCACGACGAATCTTCTTGATTTTCACCAATCCACTGGTTAAATTACCATACTCCACGGAAGGAATGCCACGTACCACCTCCACGCTCTCGATGTCATCGGTTGAGATAGAACGCATATCCACACCTCTATTGGTTATGTTGCGATTATTTTCTAACGTAGAAGAACTGGTTGAAGACTGCGTATCCGACAATGGGGAATATTGCATGTTGGCATCGGTGGAGATAGGAACACCATCTACCATAAACTGAGTTCCTAAAGAAGAAATCGAATAATTATTGTTTTTGGTAGTAGAACCATAAGCTCCCATCGTACCTGTCTCACGAAGGGTTATCGTGTTTGCCTCTCCCATGTTCGGATCTTTGGCATAGCCACCAGGAAGGAGTTCCATAAGATCGGCAATACTGTTCGGCTGGAGATGAGTCATCGCATCTCTACCTATTACAGATGAGGTCACAGGACCATTGCTGGCACGAGCTGTCACCACCACCTCGCCAAGAGCAGCAACATCCTGGCACAAGCGATAAGTGGCACCATTATGAAATGGCACATCCAAAGACTTGTATCCCACATAACTGATACGTATGATACTTCCTTCTATCGTATTGTTCAAACGAAACTGACCATTGATATCCGTGACTGTCGCTATTTTTTTAGAGCCTTTCAACGTCACTGTCGCCCCTATGATTGCCTCTTGAGTCTTACTATCAATGACCTTTCCTGTCAAATTTTGAGCCTCAGCCATCACCACAAAAAGCAATAGCAAGAGGGTACTAACCATCCTTCTCATCTTACCTTGATGCTTTTACCTTTTTTATATGATATAGAATTCGGCTGCAAAGATATGAAGAAAAGGAAAAACATACAATACCTAAAAGTAGGTAATTTAGAATACGTCTAAAAAGAAAACGGGCTCTCAGAAGAGAGCCCGCTGCATTATAATTGCTTCATTGACAGGGCGATACGTTTGCGCTTCAGGTCGAGTTCTGTCACCCTGACCATCACGTGCTCGTGGAGTTTTACCACTTCTGAAGGGTCGCTCACATAGCGGTTGGCCATTTGTGAGACATGAACCAAACCGTCATTGTGGACACCTATATCAACAAAGGCACCAAACTTAGTGATGTTGGTCACGATGCCCGGTACTACCATGCCTACTTGCAAGTCCTCAATGGTCTTGATGGAGGCATCAAACTCAAACTTCTCCACCTCGCCTCGTGGGTCAAGTCCGGGTTTGTCGAGCTCGGCCATGATATCGGTAAGCGTAGGCATGCCTACTTCGCCACTCACATACTTCCGTATGTCTATCTTTTTCTGCAAGGCTTTGTCCTCTACCAGTTGCTTTACCGTCACACCCTGATCTTTGGCCATGGTCTCTACAAGAGAGTAACGCTCCGGGTGAACGGCGCTGTTGTCCAAAGGATTTCTTGCTCCAGGAATGCGGAGGAAACCGGCACACTGCTCATAAGCCGAAGGACCTAAACGCGGCACTTTCTTCAGTTGGGAACGAGAGGAGAATGCACCATTCTCACGACGATACTCCACAATATTCTTCGCCAATGTGGGACCGAGACCACTCACATAGGTGAGCAGATGCTGAGAGGCTGTATTGAGATTGACACCCACCGAGTTCACGCAACTCATCACTACCGAGTCGAGACTCTTCTTCAACTGACTCTGGTCCACATCATGCTGATACTGCCCCACTCCGATACTCTTGGGATCGATCTTCACCAACTCAGCCAAAGGGTCCATCAGTCTTCTGCCGATAGAAACCGCTCCACGCACCGTCACATCCTCATCAGGAAACTCCTCGCGGGCAATCTTAGAGGCAGAATAGATAGAGGCTCCATCCTCGCTTACCACATAGACATCTACCGGATGCTCAAAATCTATCTCGTTCAGCCACTCACTGGTTTCCCTGCTTGCCGTTCCGTTGCCTACCGCCATGGCCTCAACCTGATACTGGCGCACCATGCGCTTCATGGCAGCAGTGGCCTCCATGCGCTTGCTGCGGGGAGGATGCGGATAGACGATCTCATGATGCACAAGATTGCCCTGGGCGTCAAGACACGCAGTCTTGCATCCATTGGCAAAGCCTGGGTCGACAGCCATGACACGCTTCTGTCCAAGAGGTGCTGCCAAGAGCAGCTGGCGCAGGTTCTCTGCAAAGACAACGATTGCCTCCTCATCGGCCTTCTGCTTGCTCTGAGCTGCAAACTCAGTCTCGATACTGGGTTTCAACAAGCGCTTGAATGCATCATCGACGGCCTCGCCTACCAGAGCCTGGCACTCGCCAAAGCCATGAACATAATGACGTTTCAGTTTGGTGATGCAAGTTTCTTCATCTGCAGATATGCTGACACGCAGGAAACCTGCCGCCTCTCCACGACGCATGGCCAACAAACGATGGGAAGAACAACGTTTCAATGGTTCCGAGAAGTCGAAATAATCGGAGAAGCGCTGGGCATCTTCCTCGTCTTTCTTCTTTGCCACCACCTTTGAGGTGATGATGGCGCCACGACGGAACTCACCTCGTATCTGGTTGCGGCTCTGCTCATTCTCGCTTACCGTCTCGGCTATAATGTCCTTAGCTCCCTGGAGCGCAGCCTCTACATCGCTCACCTTGTCACCCACGAACTTGCGGGCAGCCTGCTCGGGATTACGTTCGCGCTGAAGCAGGAGGAGCTGTGCCAACGGTTCAAGCCCCTGTTCGCGAGCCACCTGTGCACGAGTACGACGCTTGGGTTTAAAAGGCAGATAGATGTCTTCCAGCTCTGTGGCGTCCCAACAGTTGTCGATGCGCTGCTGCAACTCTGCCGAAAGCTTGCCTTGCTCGTCTATGGTCTTCAGGATGGTTTCCTTGCGCTTCGCCATCTCCTTATATTTCTCGTTGGCCTGAGCCACCGCCTCTATCTTCACCTCGTCCATGTTGCCGGTTTTCTCCTTACGGTAGCGGGAGATGAAGGGAATAGTACAACCTTCCTCAAGCAACTCTAATGTATTTTCGACAGCCTTCTCGCTCAAAGCAAGAGCGGCCGCAATCATCTTTGAAAATGGATTCATTTCTTGCATTTATTTATTGTAATGCAAAGATACAAGAAAAAAGTCGCAAAGACAAATCTCCTTGCGACTTTTTCTGTTTTTAGCATTACTTATCATTACTTCTTGATGGTAAACTCGAACTTCAATCCTCCTTCGGGCTGATTGGCTGCCCGAATGGTTCCTCCATGCAGCAATACCGAGTTTTTCACGATGGCAAGTCCCAGCCCTGTACCTCCCATCTTACGGCTGCGCCCCTTGTCCACACGATAGAAACGCTCAAAGATGCGAGCCAAATGCTCCTGAGGCACTCCCTGTCCGTTGTCTCGGAAAATGAAATGCCACTTATTGCCAACCTCTTTGCCTTCCAGGGTGATGGTTGTTTCTTCACCGGCATAGGCTATGGCATTATCGGTAAGGTTGCGGAAGATGCTGTAAAGCAGACTTCGGTTTCCCTTCACCACGATGTGCTCGGGCAACAGGTTATGAAAACTCATCTTGCGCTCCTCGCGCTCAAGGGCGGTTTCACTCATGATGTCGCTGGCCAACTGAGTGATGTCTACCGCCTCGAAATCTATCATGTCGGAACCATCGTCCAGACGGTTGAGTGTGGAAATATCACGCAAGAGCGAAGTGAGTCTTTCACTCTGGGCATAACAGCGCTGCAAGAACTGCTGCTTCATTTCCTCGCTGATACGGGGATTGTCGATAATAGTCTCCAAATAGCCCTGTATGCTTGCCACTGGTGTCTTCAACTCGTGGGCAATGTTCTGGGTAAGCTGCCGTTTCAGAATATCCTGTTCCTTGCGCGTGGTCTGTATTCGCTTGTACATCTTGATGATACGCTCGGCAATCTCGCCCAGCTCATCATTGGGGAAAGTCGCCAGGTCTTCTATCTCAAGACTCTCATTATGGTCGGCTTTATAGGCGAAGATGCGCAACTTGGCCACATTCTTTCCCAAGCGATGCATAAACCGATAAAGCACAACGGTAAGGAGTATGATAGCAAAGATGGCAAACCAGATGTAATGCTGGTCGGCCTTCAACGACTTGGAGAGATCGTTGTTATAAGGCAAAGCGCTTCGGATAATAATGGAATCGGCAGGAAAATAAGTGGCCACATAGAAGTAATCATGCTTCAGGGTCTTCGACTGTCGTTCCACACTCGAGCCCAGTCCTGTCCTCAAAGCTTCCTGTATCTCCTTTCGGTTGATGTGATTGGAGAAATGATCGAAGTCGTTTCGCATGTTGTCGTACACCACCTTGCCATTAGGGCGTATCAGAGTAATACGCAAGTCCTTACTCTCGTGTTCTCTTATAAAAACATTCAGCTTGTCGCGTGCCACATCTACTGCCTTTCCGCTGCTGTCGCTCAGAATGATTCCCTTGTCGTGAGCCAACGACAAATCTTCCTCTAAAAGGGCATTGTAGTTGCTCAACTTCAACGTGAGCGTGCTTATCTTGAACTGCTTCTCGCGAGCCTGCTGAAAGATGATAAAGCTGACTGCGAACACCAAGAACACAGCCAACACCACGAAATAGAGCCGACGCCCAAGCTTCGACTTTTTTTCTTTAAATTCATACATATCTCCACCTTATTATATTATGCGTCGAAATAATAACCGAATCCCAAACGGGTAACGATACACTTGGCAAACTTGCCTATCTTCTTGCGCATACGTGTGATGTTGACATCCACCGTACGGTCGAGAACCAACACATCCTTGGGCCATACGCGGTCGATGAGTTCCTGACGCGAGAAGACTCTTCCGCGCTCCTCCAACAACAGACGAAGCAACTCAAACTCAGTCTTGGTGAATGGCACGTCCTCTCCGTCCACACTCACCGACTTTTTGTCGAGATTGAGCAACAGGCCCTGATAACTGATGACTGCCGGTTCCTCTGCTCCTTCCAACCTGCTGGCTGTACGGCGCAACACGGCACGCACCCTAACCATTACCTCACGGATAGAGAATGGTTTGGAGATATAATCATCGGCACCCAGGTTGAAGCCTGTCACCGTGTCGTTTTCCGTATCACGAGCTGTAAGGAAGATAATAGGAATATGGGCCGTCACCTCACTGTTCTTCAGTTGCTTGGCAAGCTGAAAACCGCTCATTCCTCCCATCATCACATCGAGGAGCAAGAGATTGTAAGACGCAATGTCTTTCTCCAAAGCCTCTTCTGCCGAATTGGCGGTCTCTACCTGATAACCTTCAGTCTCAAGATTGAACTTCAGGATTTCACAGAGATCCTGCTCGTCGTCAACTACTAATATTCTGCTGTCTTTTTCGTCCATAATCGAAACATTTAATATTACGGGGGCAAAGTTACAACTTTTATTTTGTAACATGCGTTACATTTGATTACAATTCTGTGTCATTTTACCAAAAAGCAAAAGGGGAAACCTACCATCCCTGGCCAGTTCCCCCATATATATAGTTCTCAAAACACTTTCTAATTGCTAAACACTTAATTTTATTCAAAAAACGAGAAGAGAATAACATAGCAAAGAACACACATCGCCAGCGAAATGCATCCCATGTAAGAGTAAATAAAAAAATACGTGGTACTGGTTTTACGGATTCACTCTGACTCTTTACTAATCTAACCCAAAAGAAAGGCCGAGCGAAAAAAACTCAAAACCACCTTTTACTAATACAACTTACATCTATATGAATTCTCAAAATTCTTATCAATGGTTTCGCAACCATTCCAGTATCTGACTGCAAAATTACAAAAAAAAGCAATACAAAGCTCTTTTTTAGGTGGAAAAATTGAGTTTTACGGGTATTTTTTAACTTATTTAATGTTTTTACCCCCTAATACAACTACTAAGTACCTCCAAAAACATCCAAAAGTCTTTACTGGCGCTTCTGAGCTGTAAGTACCTCAACCTTCGCAAATAGAGAAGTGGAGTATATAAATAGCGTGCAAGGATGCACCTGCAGATGCTTTTAATTCTTTGTCCATTTGTTTTTAGTACTACAGAAAATTGTGTTTTAAGTTAGCTAAATCTATGTTCTAAAGTTTAGAACACATGTTCGATAGTTTAGAACTTAAGTTCGAAAGTTTAGAACATAAGTTCGATAGTTTAGAACATAGATTTTATAGGCTAAAAAACATTTACTCTAACTGCTTGTCCTACTGAGCACACCAAAGACCAACAATAAGAAAGGAAAACAGACCCTGCAAAAATAAAAAAGAGAAGAAAAAGAAGAAAAGGAGACTAAATGTATAATAATGTGGCAAAAAAAAGAACAAACCGCCATATTTTATTTTTTTTAGCACAATGTTGCTAAATTAGCTACTAAAAAATTTCTTTGATTAATTCCTTATTCTTAATTTTGCAATCGATAATACAATATACACTTAATTATTTCAGAAAATGGCAAAATATGGTATTAACGCCTTGGTCATTGGCGAACGAATAAAACAGGAACTCAAAAAACAAGGCAAAACTTCAGTTTGGCTCGCAGAGCAACTTGGTTGCCATCGTACCAATATATATAAGGTGTACGAAAGAGCCACAATAGATACAGGACTGCTGTTCCATATCAGCAAGCTCCTGAGTTTTGATTTTTTCAAACTATACTCAGAATTACTTACACATCCTCAAGAGAGGGGATAAATAGACAGTTATAATTTTCCTAGAATAACTTGCAGAGTCCGCAAGGACAAAGCGAAAGTGAGATTTGCCGTGAGGCAAGTCTCACTTTTTTATTGTCCTATAAAAAGAGGTAGTACTTACTTTGCCAATGTAAGCACTACCTCTTTAGGAGCTACTATTTATATTCTTATTCTATCATGATTATGCCAAGCGCTTCTCAAGGCGTTCACGAATGGCAGCAATAAAGCCAGCAGAATTGACTGCCTTGGCCTCTACACCTTCCATCAGGTTGACAAGGTCCTTGGTGGCTATTCCGTCATTCAGTGTATCGAAGCAGGCTGCCTCAAGCTGATCGCCAAATTGCTGAAGAGCTTTGTTGCCATCCAGCTCACCACGCTTTCTCAGCGCTCCACTCCAGGCGAAGATGGTTGCCATTGGGTTGGTGGATGTGTCCTCACCCTTCAGATAACGATAGTAGTGGCGTGTCACGGTACCATGAGCTGCCTCGTACTCGTACTTGCCATCGGGCGAAACCAAAACGGAAGTCATCATAGCCAACGAACCGAAAGCTGTGCTGAGCATATCGCTCATCACGTCGCCATCATAGTTCTTACAAGCCCAGATAAAGCCTCCCTTACTGCGGATAACACGAGCCACAGCATCGTCTATCAGAGTATAGAAATACTCTATGCCCAACTCGGCAAACTTCTCTTTATAGTCACTCTCGTACACCTCCTCGAAAATCTTACGGAACTGTGCGTCATAGGTCTTGGAGATGGTATCCTTGGTGGCAAACCAAAGATCCTGCTTGGTGTCGATAGCAAACTTGAAACAGCTATGTGCGAAGCTGCGGATACTCTTGTCCGTGTTGTGCATGCCCTGAATAACACCAGCACCATCAAAGTTGTGGATTTCCACCTCTTGCTTCTTTCCACTCTTGCCCTCGAACACGAGTTTAGCCACTCCTGGCTCATCGGCACGAATCTCCACACTCTTGTATACATCACCATAAGCATGACGGGCAATGGTAATAGGCTTCTCCCAGTTCTTCACACATGGGTGGATGCTTGGAATGGTGATAGGTGCACGAAATACAGTTCCGTCCATGATGCTTCGGATGGTTCCGTTAGGACTTTTCCACATTTTGTGCAGCTTGTATTCATCCATACGCTGGGCATTAGGAGTAATCGTGGCACACTTTACTGCCACACCATATTTCTTGGCAGCCTCAGCAGAGTCGATGGTCACCTGATCGTTAGTCTGATCACGATAGGGCAAGCCCAAGTCATAATACTCAGTCTTGAGGTCGACGAAAGGCAATATCAGTTCGTCCTTAATCATCTTCCACAGGATGCGAGTCATCTCGTCACCGTCCATCTCCACCAAGGGAGTTGTCATTTGAATCTTTTCCATAAGCTTTCTCTTGTTTTTTGATAATTTGCTTGCAAAATTACGAATAATATTTTAAAGAGAAACATATTTTCGTGTTTTTCTTTCACAATGCCACGTTTTTGTTGCGTATCCGGTTATTTTGAAGAATACTTCTTTGAACTTTCTATCACTGAATAAGTCTGTACAAGAGGCGAAGGTTGGCAATACAAAGTCACTGGTTGACGGCATCGTCTGAAAACCATCAGAGGAGCAAGCGCAAAGTGTCGAGATATTCATCTACTCCGGCATCATTCATTCTGCTCCACACATCACCCAAGAAGGCGGCACCGCCAAAGCCCCAGGCTTTGATTTGCGGAATATGCGAAGAAGTAATGCCTCCCAACGCCACAACCTTATGGTCGATTGTACCGGCAACATGAGCCTGCTGCAAGTCGTTGTCGGTAAAGGAAGCCGAATATCCCTGCTTGGAGATACTGTCGAAGATGGGACTCAGAAAGACATAATCGCAATGTGGCTTTGCTGCCACAACCTCGTCGAGGCAATGACAGGAACAAGACACATGCCCACGAAAACCCTCTGGGACATCGGGGCAACGACGGTTGAGATGAATGCCAAGAAGAGAGTACTCTGCGGCCAAAGAGAAATGTTCATGCACCACAATCCTGTTGTGCCAACGGCAAGGAACCTCGCTCAGCAAATGCCGGCAGTCCTCATACGAAGCCCCCGGCTTACGCAGATGAAGCACATCCAGACCATGACAGAAAAGTCTGTCAATAAAAAGAGCCTCTCCCGACAGGAAGTCAGGAGAGGTTATCACGATCCATTTCATCCAAAACAGAAATTACTTCTTCAACTTAGCGATGATAGCATCAGCCACCTTCTTACCAGAAAGCAACATACCACCGAAGATAGGTCCCATGCGTGGAGTGCCGGCAACAGCAGAAGAGGCCATACCGCATACATAAAGACCTGGATAAACCTCACGGGTTCCCTCTACTACCATGCGCTCGCCTTCTATCACATCCAGTGAACGCTCACCGATAACACCACCCGTAGCAGTATCCAACTTGATTCCGTTCTTGCGGGCAACAACCTTGCACATCTCGCTGTCGTGACCCGTTCCGTCGATAACATACTTCGACATGATGTTGAGAGGATCTACGTGCAAGCCTTCACGAAGCACTGGAGTCCAGTTGACAACCACACCACTTACCACATCATTCTTGAAGATGACGTCCTCTACCGAGTAGCAGTTGAAAATAGTTGCACCAGCATGTACTGCATGATAAAGCAGCGAAGAGGTACTCTCCACAGAGTCGATAGTGTAAAGACCATCCTCGAAAGTCTCGTAGTTGATATCGAAGTCCTTTACGATGTGCATAGCCTCTTCCTGAATGACAATCTGGTTGAACATCATGGCACCGCCCCACATGCCGCCACCAGGAGAGAGTTTGCGGTCAAACTGAGCTACCTTCAATCCTGCCTTAGCCAGATAATAAGCAGCAACAATACCAGAAGGACCTCCGCCAACAATGGCTACATCGAGATCGAGATTACGCTGAAGTTTGTCAAAATAGGTACTGATAATACCTTTGGATACTTGTGTTTCAATCATTTTTTTAAAGTTTTTTATTTTTTGAAATAAGTTGATTCTAAATTCTCATTGCTCTCTGTTGCATTACAGAGTGTGCGTTTATTCTCCTTTACGTTCCTCGCAGCTCTTCAATGAATGACTGATGCGGGCAGCACAGAAGTTGGGACCGCACATGGTGCAGTAATTGGCATCTACGCTGTTGCTCGTCTTGTAGAACTCTAGCGCACGCTCTGGGTCGAGCGAGAGGTTGAACTGGTCTTTCCATCTGAAGTCATAACGGGCCTTGCTCAGCGCGTTGTCACGTACAGAGGCTCCTGGATGTCCCTTAGCCAAATCGGCAGCATGGGCAGCTATCTTGTAGGTTACCACACCTGTGCGAACGTCTTCCTTCTCTGGTAAGGCAAGGTGCTCCTTTGGAGTAACATAGCAGAGCATGGCTGTACCATACCAGCCTATCATCGAAGCACCTATGGCAGAGGTGATGTGGTCATAGGCGGGAGCTATATCGGTTACAAGAGGGCCCAATGTATAGAAAGGTGCTCCGTGACATTTCTCTATCTGTCGCTCCATGTTCTCCTTGATCTTGTGCATAGGCACATGACCCGGCCCCTCGATAAACGCCTGTACATTCTTTGCCCAGGCACGCTCCACCAGCTCGCCCATCGTGTCGAGTTCGGCAAACTGGGCTGCATCATTGGCATCGTAGGTTGAGCCAGGACGCAAGCCATCGCCCAACGAGATGGCAACATCGTACTTGGCGCAGATATCACAGATATCATCAAAGTGCTCGTAGAGGAAACTTTCCTTCTGATGCACCTTACACCATTTCGAGATGATGCTTCCGCCCCGGCTCACGATACCTGTAAGACGAGTATCCGCCAAGTGGATATTCTTCAGACGGATGCCGCAGTGGATGGTGAAATAGTCCACTCCCTGCTCACACTGTTCGATAAGGGTGTCGCGGAACACTTCCCATGTCAGGTTTTCTGCCTTGCCGTCCACTTTCTCGAAAGCCTGATACATAGGCACCGTACCTACTGGCACAGGACAGTTGCGCAATATCCACTCTCGGGTCTCATGAATATCATTGCCCGTAGAAAGATCCATCAGCGTGTCGCCACCCCACTTGCAACTCCACACGGCTTTCTCCACCTCTTCCTCGATTCCGGAAGTTGTGGCAGAGTTGCCTATATTGGTATTGATCTTAACCAGGAAGTTGGTTCCTATAATCATAGGTTCCGACTCAGGGTGCTTCTTGTTGGCAGGAATAACGGCTCTTCCCTCGGCAATCTCCTTGCACACGAACTCTGGAGTGATGTGAGTCTTGATGCCCAGCTCCTCGCAGTTCATATTCTCGCGGATAGCCACGTATTCCATCTCCTCTGTGATAATACCTTTCTTGGCGAAATACATCTGAGTCTCACCCTCCTTGCGGTTCTCTATCCATGACTGACGCAAACGGGGCAAGCCTTTGTTCAGGTCTATTTCCACATTGGGGTCGCTATAGCAACCACTCGTATCATAGATATAGACAGGGGCATTGGGTTCCTCGTGGCGCACATCGCCCTCGAAAGTAACCGTTGGAGTAAGGCGCACCTTACGCATGCCCACTCTGAGGTCGGGGAAGAGTTTTCCCTTGAGATAAACCTTCTCTGAGGAAGGATAGTCAAACTTGATTTTTGTCTTCATTTATAAGTTGTATTAGTTTGTAATCACATGTCATTGTCCGTAGCCGAGATAAAGAGTCTCATCTCTTCTACAGGATTCTCCGCATTCAGGACAGCTCCGCTTACCGCTATTCCTGTCACGCCAGTCTGCATGATGGCAGGAATATCCTGGTGCAGAATTCCTCCAATGGCGACGATGGGGAGCTGAATGTCATGAGCCTTCATCTGTGCCGTGATGTCCCGATAACCCTCCAGACCCAGCACTGGCGACAGGTTCTTCTTGGTAGTGGTAAACCGGAAAGGACCACAACCTATGTAGTCGGCTCCCTGACGAAAAAGCCGCTCCACATCTTCGAAGGTATTGGCAGTGCCTCCGATGATTTTGTTTCGTCCCAACATCTTTCGTGCCTCATCTACAGGCATGTCGTTCTTGCCAAGATGCACTCCGTCGGCACCAGTAAGCCCCACCCACTCCACATGGTCGTCGAGAATGAATGTGGCATGATATTCATCGCATAATCTTCTTATCTTCTTTGCCGCCCGAAGGAAATCTATTTCCATAGCGTCCTTCATGCGCAACTGAATCCAACGGCATCCGCCCTGCAAAGCCAACTTGGCGCCTTCTACATGGTCGTAACGCTCATTGGAATGGGTTATAAACTGTATCATATTCTTTTTTTGTTTGTTTTTGTTTGTTTTCGTATCCTATGAGGGTTTTCGCTTAGTTGCGAAGAAAATATAAATTGGCTTTTTCTTTACCGAATCTTCAATTTTTCGGGGTTGAAGAAATGGTCGACAGGGCCGTGTCCTTTTCCTATCTCCACATCCTTTCCTGCCTCTATGGCTTGCGACAGATAATCCTTGGCTTGAGCTATGGCCTGACACATTTCCAAGCCACGGGCCAAGAACGAGGCAATAGCGGAAGAGAGTGTGCAACCTGTGCCATGAGTATTGCGGGTTTCTATCGTGGCATGCTCGTAGACTTCGGTTCTGCCATCGGCAAGATAGAGTTTGTCTATTTTCCTGTCGCCTTCCAAGTGCCCGCCTTTTATCAGAACAGCCTCACAGCCTAACGACAGGATGCGCAGGGCCGCCTGATCCATGTCGTCTGCCGTCTGTATTGAGGTATGAGAAAGTACGGAAGCCTCGGGAATATTGGGTGTCAGCAAGTTGGCCATCGGCAAGAGTTGCCGGCAGAAGACATCGAGAGCATCTTGCTGCATGAGCATAGAACCGCTGGTCGACACCATAACGGGGTCGACAACAAGTGTAGTTCCAGGATAAAGTTTCAGCGTATCGGCTATGGTCTGGATAGTGGCCTTATCGTTCACCATTCCTATTTTGACAGTATTGGGCTGTATGTCGTCCATCACAGCCTTGATCTGACCTGCCACAATTTCGGGTTCTATGGCTTGAATGGCCTGAACGCCCTGCGTATTCTGTACAGTAACAGCAGTAATGGCCGATGCCGCATAAACGCCCAATGCCGACATGGTCTTGATATCAGCCTGTACGCCAGCTCCTCCACAACTGTCGGAACCGGCAATGGTCAATGCACAAATATACCTCATTTCAATCTACATTTTTCTTTAGAAGAAGAGGCGCACACACACGTACCTTACCAATAAAAGATAATACGGAATAGAAATATCCCTGCGGCAGCATTATCTGCGTCAGGTTCTATGGGTATAATCTCAGCAGCACAACCGTGCAGCACCCCTTATTTCTTGTTGTTGATTTATTATTTTCGCTTACAAAGATAAGCAATAATCGGCAACGAGCCAACTATTCACGGATAATTTAAGATTTATTCAAGAAAAGAAAAAGGCGCGTCGCAAGTAAAAACCTACGGCACGCCTTAAAAAGATATATCTTAATTCTTCAGTTTACTTCTCCTCTGGAGCCTTGTCGATGAGATCCATGAACTGGTCGAGCTTAGGAGTGATGATGATCTGAGTGCGACGGTTGCGCATCTTGCCTACCTCAGTATCGTTGGTTGTCACAGGGTTGTACTCACCACGGCCACCTGCTGTGAGGCGCTTAGGAGATACACCGAAGTGCTCCTGCAGATACTGTACTACAGATGAAGCACGCAGAGCTGAGAGGTCCCAGTTGTTGCGGATGTTCTTCATCTTAGGACTTGTGGTGCTTACAGGTACATTATCGGTATTACCCTCTACCAATACATCGTAGTCCTTATAGTCCATGATGATCTTGGCAATCTTGCTCAGAGTCTCCTGTGCGCGGCTGTTTACCTCATAGCTTCCACTCTGATAGAGCATATTGTCGGCCAAAGAGATGTAAACCACACCCTTGAGTACCTGTACGTCTACTTCCTTCAACTCTTCCTTGCTCAATGAGCGGGTCAGGTTGTTGGTAAGCACCATGTTGAGTGAGTCGCTCTTGCTCTTCACCTCTACCAAGTGACGGATGTACTGGTTAGACTCGTTAATCTGGTCAACGAGCTTCTCGATGCTGATATTGTTCTGGTTGGCGTTGTTCAAACTCTTGTCGAGAGCTGTCTGCATAGAAGAATAGTCCTTCTTCATCTGTGCGAGCTGATCCTCGAGAGTAGTAACGCGAGCCTGTGATGCAGCGAGTTGCTCCTTGGCTGCCTGATAATTACCGGTCAGTTCCTTATTCTCGGTCTGACAATTCTGTAACTCTTTTTTGCTGGCACAGCTTGTTGCAAGCAGAGCGCCTGCCATTGCGATAATCGCTAAAGTCTTTGTCTGTTTCATATTCTTCTCGTTTATTTTTTGCTTAGTTGATAAAATTAAGTTTTTGTAAAGGGTCTTCCTAAACATTAATTACATGCTTCTTTCATTGTGCAAAGTTATGAATAAGACTGGAATAAAAGCCTTTTGTCAAATCCATTTATGGAATTTTAACCACCTTTGAGCCTTTTCTTCTCATTTTTAACGATTTAACACGAATTATGGTCCCTTCTTCATTCACTTTTTCTATCGACAGAAGGCTTCATAGAAGACTCATCCCGGTCATAATAGACGGCAAGGGCTGGTCGTAATAGATGACCGATGCCAGTCATAATAGATGACCGATATCGGCCATCATAGAGCCTCCGGCCTGGCCGTCTATGAAGACTGACTACATCCTGCAGAAAAAGAGCGCTGTACATCAAAAACGGGGCAGAAGAAATGCGAAAGTTTGATAAAAAACAAAAAAAACGAGCTTTCTCTTTGTTATCTCTCCTTTTTACACTAACTTTGCAGTCGAAAAGAAATACATTAACAATAAAAAGAGAAAGACTAAGTATGATTCTTTTTTTCAGAACTCCATCCAAGAGTGTGATAGCGACCGAGATTGACCACAAACCATCTCAGGACGAGATCAATGAACTTTGTTGGCTTTATGGTGACGCAACATTAGAGGACGCCCAGCAGTTGCAGGGCTTCTTTGTGGGTCCACGCCGTGAAATGATTACTCCCTGGAGTACGAATGCCGTTGAGATAACTCAGAACATGAGTCTTAACGGCATTTCGCGTATTGAGGAGTACTTCCCCGTAGAAAGCGAGGACGCTGAGCACGACCCTATGCTGCAGCGCATGTACAACGGAATAGACCAGAATGTGTTCACCGTCAACCATGAGCCTGAACCCATCAAGTACGTAGACGACCTCGAGAAGTACAACGAAGAGGAAGGCTTGGCTCTCAGTGAGGACGAGATGGCTTATCTCCACAAGTTGGAGAAAGAGAACGGACGTCCTCTTACCGACAGCGAAATCTTTGGCTTTGCACAGATCAACTCTGAGCACTGCCGCCACAAGATCTTCGGCGGACAGTTTATCATCGACGGCAAGGAGATGGAGTCTTCTCTTTTCAATATGATCAAGAAGACCACCAACGAGAACCCCAACAAGATTCTCTCTGCCTACAAGGACAACGTGGCCTTCTCGCAGGGTCCTGTCATCGAGCAGTTTGCTCCTGCCGACCAAACTACAAGCGATTTCTTCCAGGTGAAGGATATCGAGAGCGTGATTTCGCTGAAGGCCGAGACTCACAACTTCCCTACTACTGTAGAGCCTTTCAATGGTGCTGCTACAGGTACTGGTGGTGAGATCCGCGACCGTATGGGTGGTGGTGTAGGCTCATGGCCTATCGCAGGTACTGCCTGCTACATGACTGCTTATCCTCGTCTGAAGGACGACAACGGCAAGAGCGACATCGAGCGCGACTGGGAAGACATCATGCCAGTGCGCAAATGGCTCTATCAGACTCCAGAGCAGATCCTTATCAAGGCATCTAACGGTGCTTCCGACTTCGGTAACAAGTTCGGTCAGCCTCTTATCACCGGTTCTGTGCTCACCTTCGAGCACGAGGAGAATGGTGAGAAGTATGCTTATGACAAGGTTATCATGCTTGCTGGTGGTGTAGGCTACGGCAAAAAGCGTGATTACAAGAAGGGAGAGCCACAGAAGGGCAACAAGGTGGTCGTTGTAGGTGGCGACAACTATCGCATCGGTCTCGGTGGCGGTTCTGTTTCTTCTGTAGATACTGGTCGCTACAGCAACGGTATCGAGTTGAATGCGGTTCAGCGTGCCAACCCTGAAATGCAGAAGCGTGCTTACAACTTGGTTCGTGCACTCGTTGAGAACGACGAGAACCCTGTAGTCAGCATCCACGACCACGGCTCCGCAGGTCACTTGAACTGTCTCTCTGAGTTGGTAGAAGAGTGCGGTGGCGAAATCGATATGTCTAAGTTGCCTATCGGCGACAAGACTTTGAGCGCCAAGGAAATCATCGCCAACGAGAGTCAGGAGCGCATGGGCTTGCTCATCGACGAGAAGTATATCAGCGAGGTTCAGAAGATTGCCGACCGTGAGCGTGCTCCAATGTACGTGGTTGGTGAGACTACTGGCGATGCTCACTTCAGCTTCAAGCAGGCTGACGGTGTGAAGCCATTCGACCTTGATGTAGCTCAGATGTTCGGTCATACTCCTAAGACTGTAATGGTAGATGAGACCGTAGAGCGCAAATATGAAGATGTAACTTATTCTGCAGATAACCTCGACGAGTACTTGCAGCGTGTTCTCCAGATGGAGGCTGTGGCTTGTAAGGACTGGTTGACCAACAAGGTGGACCGTTCCGTAACTGGTAAGATTGCCCGTCAGCAGGGACAGGGTCAGATTCAGTTGCCACTTTCTGACTGTGGTGTCGTAGCACTCGACTACCGTGGCGAGAAGGGTATCGTAACTGCAATGGGTCATGCTCCTCAGGCAGGTCTTGCCGATCCTAAGGCAGGTTCTGTACTCTCTGTAGCTGAGTCATTGACCAATATCGTATGGGCTCCATTGGCAGATGGTATGGACAGCATCAGCCTCTCTGCTAACTGGATGTGGCCTTGCCGCAGCCAGAAGGGTGAGGATGCTCGTTTGTACGAGGGCGTGAAGGCATTGTCAGACTTCTGCTGCGCCATCCACGTGAACGTACCAACAGGTAAGGACTCGCTCTCATTGACCCAGCAGTATCCTAACGGCGAGAAGATCATCGCTCCGGGTACCGTTATCGTAAGTGCCGGTGGTGAGGTTTCAGATGTCAAGAAGGTGGTTAGTCCAGTTCTCGTCAACGACAAGAACTCAAGCCTCTATCACATCGACTTCAGCTTCGACGAGCAGCGCCTCGGTGGTTCTGCCTTCGCTCAGAGCCTGGGCAAGGTGGGCAGCGATGTTCCTACCGTGAAGAACCCAGAGTACTTCGTTGACTGCTTCAACGCCGTACAGGAACTCATCAACCGTGGTTGGGTAATGGCTGGTCACGATATCAGTGCCGGTGGTTTGATTACAACTCTCCTCGAGATGACATTCGCCAACGTAGAGGGTGGTATGAAGATCAACCTCCACGACATCGCAGATGCCGACATCATCAAGACTCTCTTCGCTGAAAACCCAGGTGTTGTCATCCAGGTAAGCGATGCTCACAAGGATGAGTTGAAGGCATTCTTCGATGAGAACGGTATCGGTTATGCCAAGATTGGTTATCCTGCTCCTGAGCTCCGCAAGATTATCATCAAGAAGGAAGGCTTCGAGCACGAGTTCGATATCGATGCATTGCGCGACGACTGGTATAAGACATCTTACCTCCTCGACCGCAAGCAGAGCATGAACGGTATGGCTAAGAAGCGTTACACCAACTATAAGAAGCAGCCTATCGAGATGAACTTCGGTTATGGCTTCAAGGGAACCCTCGCTAGCTACAGCCTCGACGCTAACCGTCGCAAGCCATCTGGCATCAAGGCAGCCATCATCCGTGAGAAGGGTACCAATGGTGAGCGTGAGATGGCATACTCTATGTATCTCGCCGGCTTCGATGTAAAGGATGTGATGATGACCGACTTGATTTCTGGTCGTGAGACTCTGGAGGATGTAAACTTCATCGTATTCTGCGGTGGTTTCTCTAACTCCGACGTTCTCGGTTCTGCCAAGGGTTGGGCTGGTGCATTCCTCTACAATCCTAAGGCTAAGGAGGCACTCGATAAGTTCTATGCCCGTGAGGATACCCTTTCACTCGGTATCTGCAACGGTTGCCAGCTGATGGTTGAGTTGAACCTCATCAATCCTGAGCACAAGCATCGTTCACACCTCTGCCACAACACATCCAAGAAGTTCGAGAGTACATTCCTCGGTTTGACCATTCCTCAGAACGACAGTGTGATGTTCGGTAGTTTGAGCGGTGATAAGCTCGGTATCTGGGTAGCTCACGGCGAGGGTCGTTTCTACTTGCCAGAGCCAGAGGATCACTACAACATCATTGCGAAGTACAACTACGCTGAGTATCCAGGTAATCCTAACGGCAGTGACTACAACGTAGCAGGTATCTGCTCTGCAGATGGTCGCCACTTGGCTATGATGCCACACTTGGAGCGTGCCATCTTCCCATGGCAGAATGCCTGGTATCCAGCAGACCGCCGCAACGATGAGGTAACTCCTTGGATTGAGGCATTTGTCAATGCACGTCAGTGGATTGAAGAAAGAGCTTTGAAAAAGTAAAAAGGTAAAAAGTAAAAAGGTAAAAAATGAATAATAGCGTAAGTTATCTTACATTATTCAAAACATTTATGAAGATTGGCATAGTCACCTTTGGGGGTGGCTATGCCATGATTCCTATTATAGAATCCGAAGTCGTTGACAAGCATCATTGGATGACGAAGGAAGAGTTTCTCGATGCCATCGCTGTGACACAGACTTGTCCGGGAGCCTTGGCCATCAACATGAGTTCCATGCTTGGATATAAGTTGGCAAAAACTCCAGGAGCCATCATCTGCACTCTCGGAGCCTCACTTCCCTCTTTCCTTATCATATTGGCCATCGCCATGTTCTTCCATCAGTTCGAGGACAACAAGGTTGTGGCAGCTATGTTTGCCGGCATTCGTCCTGCAGTCGTTGCTCTGATAGCCGTCCCTACATTCTCACTTGCCAAGAGTGCACACATCACTTTTGCCAACTGCTGGATTCCCATTCTGTCTGCCATGCTTATCTGGCTTCTGCACGTCAACCCCATCTGGGTCATCATTGCCGCAGCCGCAGCTGGCTACATTTACGGCAAGTTCATACTGCCTACAGAATGAAGCCTCTGCTTATATATAATAAGGTGTAAGTCTTCAGAAAAGATGAATCTTCCAAGGTATAGATTTGTCTATTATCGATTCTTAATTATCTATTGATATGATTTTTCTTCAGCTTTTCCTCGTTTTTATCCAGATTGGCATCTTCGGTTTCGGAGGTGGTTACTCTATGATTTCCCTCATACAGGGACAAGTAGTAACACAATACCACTGGATGACGATGCAAGAGTTTACTGATGTCGTGGCGATTTCGCAGATGACACCAGGTCCCATTGGCATCAATGCTGCTACTTATTGTGGCTATACTGCTGTACACAATGCAGGCTTGAGCGAATCAATGGCCATATTGGGAAGTGCAGTAGCTACATTTGCCTTGGTTCTTCCCTCCTTTATTTTGATGATTCTTATCAGCAAGATGCTGTACAAATATATGAACACCACTGCCGTACAGAGTATTTTCATCGGACTTCGCCCTGCCATCGTTGGGCTCGTAGGAGCTGCAGCCCTGCTCTTGATGAACCAAGAAAACTTTTCATCACCTGCCGACCCCTGGCGATTCTATATATCTATCGCTCTCTTCCTTGCCACCTTCTTTGGTGTCAAGTTTGTCGGCATCAACCCCATCCGCATGATATGCTACTCTGCTTTTGCCGGATTGCTGTTGCTGCATTAACAGAGATTAATTTCTCCGAAACTGAACGAACATTCAATATATCTACGAAGGAATGAAAAAACTATTATATTTTGCTGCAGTTGTAATTGCTGCCACCGCATCTGTCTCAACAGCTACCAGCTGCAAGTTTGCCCCATCGCAGAATGATGGAGACACAGTGGCTGCCAGCGAATTCTATCCAGAAGACACTTCGGCACTTCATGCCAAAAAGATGGCACGAATAAAGGCTCAGAAGGCCATGACCGACAGTGTGGGAATATACTATATCGGAAGCGGATCTTCTAAGGAAAAACTACAATTGGTTTCCTATCCTTCAAGACGAGACACCTTTGAATACGGAAAGACTCGCCGCATCAAGGTTAAGGGTTGCGCTGATATCAACCACGTGGTACGTGTCGATTTCTATCTCCTCAATGGCAAAGACTCGCTCGTGAAAGCCGTCGAAGAAATCACACAGCAATAACCATCCCTCGTTTTCAAAAACAAGCCCGTTTATTCCCAAATAAGTCTTCAAATATATTGTCAAGAACTGAAGTTTAGCATGTATGGAAGTTAAAGAAGTTATCACTTCACTCGGTCGTTAGAAGTTATAGCCAATAGCCTTTTGGATGTATACTTAGCTACAAAACATATGGCTCTAACTTCTCTAACTTCTTTAAATTCTTTAAATTCTTTAACTTCCCCATCTACGAAAGTTGAGTCAAGAATAAGAGAAAGACAACATTCTCTCATTCTTGACAAAAAAGCGGTGCATTTTTACCTTTTTACTCTTTTACCTTTTTACCCTTAAAAGCCTATTCGTCGGAGAGTTCTTTAATCTGCTTCTTAGGTGTAACACCCAGTTTCTTCAGACTCTCTACCCTTCTCATGACATTACCAGCGCCATCGTAAAGTTGCTTTTTAGCCTTGTCAAAGGTTCCAGACAGACGGGTTATCAAGTCGCCCACACCCATAAAGGTGTCCTCAAAACCTGCCACCTTATCATACAAGTCTGCTGCAGTCTTCACTATTTTCTCTACATTCTTGTTTTGACGGTCATACTGCCACAGGTTGTATGCCAACTGAAGCGCCATCAGAAGATTGCTGGGCGAAATGATGATAATTTTCTTTTGATAAGCATAACGGCTAAGCTCAGGTTGCTGCTTCATGGCTGCAATATAGCTGGTTTCGTTGGGAATAAACATCAGAACAAAGCCAATGGCATCATCCACCAGCTTGGAATAGTCTTTTTCTGCCAGTTCGTCGATATGCCTGCGCACACTTGCCGCATGCAGTTTCATCAGCCGTTCGCGCTCGCCATCATCTTCTGCCGCTATGGCATCAGAATAGGCAGTAAGCGAAACCTTCGAGTCGATGACTACACTTCTGCCCTCTGGGAATCTTACGATGACATCAGGGCGGAAGTTCTTGCCCTCTTCATCCTTAGTGTTCTCCTGGATAAAGAACTCCTCGTCCTTTCGCAATCCACTGTTCTCGAGAATGGTTTCAAGCACCATCTCACCCCAGTCGCCCTGCATCTTACTATCTCCCTTCAGGGCACGGGTTAGATTAGCTGCATCCGAACCTATCTTCGAAGTCTGCTCCTTCAACAAAGAAACTGCTTGCTGCTGCTCCTGCTGAAAGAGTTTCATCGTTGCCTCAAAGGTATTCTGCAGTTCTTTCTTGTTCACTTCGTTCTGAGTCTTGCTTTCCTCAACCGACTTTTTGAAGTCTGCAAACTGTTCCTTGATAGGCTTCAATAGTTCATCCATCTGCAGACGGTTGTTCTCCTGCAAAGCCGATTGCTTGGCAGCCAGTTGCTCTGCAGCCACTTTCTGATGTTCTGCATTCATGCGCTGCATGTCTTGCTTAAGCGTTTCCATCTTCTGCGCCCATTGCTGATCGCTCTCAGCACGCAACTTGGCTGCATACTGGCGTTCGTTCTCCATCTGTCCCTTCAGCGACTGCATCTCCGAAGCATGTGCTTCCCTCAATGCCTGCATCTCTTCGGCATGATGGGCTCTCTCATTCTTCAGGATAACATCATAATGTTCCTTCAGATTTTCTTTCTCCTTCTCTGCCTGCTTACATAATACTTCTTTTTCCTTCTCTGCCTGCTGGCGCACCTGGTCGGTCAGGCTCTTAACCTGTTCCATCTCTGCCGCCAACACTTGAGCCTTTGCCACAAGCTGTGTTTTCTCCTCGCTTGCAGTTTTCGCAGCCATCAGCTTGCCAAGAAAGAAGCCTACGATGATGCCGATAATAATGGCTATGATAATGATGATTTCCATTGTTTTGTTTATTTCTTGCATTTACTCGATTCAACATATAAGGACTCTCATCCCTACAATTACCAGACGCAAAGATACACTTTTTCTGACGAATATCCAAGCCCCCATCCTTTTTTTAACCAAGAAATGCCATAGCAACCGTTTTAAAGTCAAATGCACGACAGTTTCACTACAGCCGTGCATTCTATAAGTTTTCACATACAAATGTTAACCAAAAATTAAACAAATTATTTTTCAACAAATCTCAGAGGTGTACGGCAAGCGTATCGGTGACCGATTGAAAGAGACAACCGAGATTGTCCCTCTCTTGAATGGCTCATACAGAGGCTAAAAAACAATAATTGTTCATAAATGTCAAGCCAATGCTCAATGCGCACCTCACATAAGATGCACAAAGAGCACTGGCTTTTACTTTTCCAGCGAGCTATCTCGATGCCGCTAAAACAACGATTTTAAAAATCGGTAAGCCTAATTACCGGTTTTTGAAAACCGCATCAGGCTGCCACTCCAAAAGGAGTTCTTGTACAAGTCAAGCATCCTCGGAGTTCCTCGGCTGAGCACCTTCGGGGAGCAAGCTCTGGCAGATTTTTCACATTGATTTGACACACTCATCATACACCGCTAACCCTCTCACGGTCAGAAGATATTTCTGGCGAGGATGATGTGGCGAGTTCTGAAATTTCATTTTTACCAAGCCTTCAGTAATGGCTGGCGTAAGAGAATATTCAAGGAAATTGGGACGATTCTTCAAACCGACCGCCTCCATCATTTCCTTTACGCTCTTTTCATCTGTGCCAATCGCAACAACTAACCGTTTTATATTTTCAGATAATGTAGATACGGTTTCATCAAAACTTGTATGGGTGCTTGTATGGGTACTTGTATGGGTGTCACCAACATCTGCATATCCTATCAGCATATAACGGTTCTTCAGTTCATGATGTTCGCCCAACATCAAATTACGGAAGAACCTGATGAGGAATGATTTGTTGGGCTCTATACCTTTTGAAGGATTGCGATAGTTGGCACGAACAAGGGCATTGCGGAAGTACCAAGAGTTGTCGGCAAACAAATCGTTGTCCACCTTGAAACCGATAGAGCGCAGATATTTGATGACAAACACGGCCGTTGTTCGTGTATTGCCCTCACGAAACGGATGGTTCTGCCATAGCAAGGTGACGAAATCTACAATGTGACTGATGATTTCATCCGTTGACAGTCCTTTATAATTAAAGTCCTTTTCTTGCTGAATGTCATATCGCAACGCCATCATAATGTCGGCAGCACGTCCATACACAACAGTATCTCCTTGCAATATCCATTCCTTCTTGCTGATGTCATAGGGGCGCACTTCACCAGCATGTTTGAATACACCCTCAAACAAGTGCCTATGAATATTCAGAAATTCCAATGCTGTAAACGAAAAAGACTTCTCGCTCAGTAGCTTGGCTATATTTGCAGCCACACGGTCGGCCTCTTCTTTTTCGGCATCGTCCTCATCATGAGTAGTTTTGTTGACATAATACGATTTCAACTGTTCGCGCACATCATCAATGGTAATATCGCCCTCAATGTGTCTGACAGCCGTCTCTTTCAGATAGTCAGACACCTTCAGTCCGTCAACATCCTGCAGACCGATAGCCGTGCGCCATGCCGAAGCCCTTTCGCGCTTATGAGGCTCTGCCACACGCTCGTAGGCTTCGAAGTCAAGGTATAGTTGTTTGTTTTTATCAGTCATAATTATGTCTTCTTTAGACCATTTGTCCGAAATAATTCAAATAGTATCGGACAAATGGTTTCACTTCTCATATTAGTTCAGATAATTTTCAAGCACAGCTTTCTTTCGCTTTGGACAACCAGTAATTATTTTATGAGCCATATTTATTTGCTCTTTATACTCCTTAACTTGATTAATAACTTGCTGTTGCTCTGCGAGAGGAATTACAGGAATCTCATATCGCATTATATTATCTTTATTGCCTCTTGGCATTTTCATGCCCTTCACATCTGTCATCACATAATCGAAGAATTGCTGACGAGCCATAACATGGTAAACATATTCCGGCAAACAATCATGAGAATCAAGTCTTATGACTAAAACATCAGGGCTACAACCACCATCTTTGTCTGCAAGCCAAATCTTCTTTAGATATGGGCGAATGTTAGATAACAGAATATCACCTTTTTTATATTTAACTGCCGAATTTGTATTCGGCACTCCATCATATGGTTTTACGCCCTCGCAATTCTGCAAGAGATTATCGGTACTGATATAATCAGCAACTGACATTTTGCTCATACTTATACGTTCATTAGAGTAATAACATATTTGCTTAAGCATTTTTACCCCCCCCCATTTTATCTTTAGTAATAACTTCAAGTTTGTTAAAGATATCGCTAATCTTTTGGCGGTAAGTTTCAATAGCCATGCGACTTGTATTATACTCCGCATCTATGGCCTCACATTCAGAGATAATTTTCTTTTGAATTTCGATGGGAGGGACAGGTATTTGAAGAGACTCTATATCAGCCTTATTTATACTTGGATATTGTCCTTTGGGCATTTTCTCTACTATCTGTTCCATTAAAGGTTCTAAATCATGAAGTAAATATAAATGAGCTTATTAAGTAACCGTTTCTCGTCTTTTGACCTCAGAATGGCAAATCTTGCGCTCTTTCTCTTGGGTCAGTTCTTGCTGCTGTGCAAGCAGTTGATCAAGTTCCTCAAAAAGAACTTTCTCATCGAGTTCCTTGCATAAAGAAACCTGACAAGCACAAAACAGACAAACCAACAAACAATAGACTCTATTCATGACAACAGATTATTATTTTTACTTTTTACTAAAAGTCCCATTTCACACCTAAGCAGGGACGGCATTTGAAGCCACCTGTTGAGCCAAAGTTGTTGCTCAACTCTACCTCGCCTCCTACACTGAGGTTCTCGCAACCGAAGTGCTGACCTACATTGTACCAGAGCTGTGGCTCGGTGATGAAGACTGTGTGCTTGGTTGTAGCAGAACCATCCTCCTGATAGTCGACAGCATGAGTCTCCCACCAGAAATCGGCAAAGCCGTCGAACTTCAAACCCTTTACACCAAAGATGTCGTTACAGGTCCAGACAGCAGTAAACTGCAAGGGTACATTCTGATCAGTCTGACGGATGGTCTTGTATAAAGCATCTAGAGTCAAAGTGTTCTTGTAATTCTTGTCGTGCACGAGGTATTCCACACCGAAGAGCCATGCATTGTTGATGGGATAATTCTTGGTGATACCACCATTGTACTCCACATGAAGGCTCCAGTTCTTGAACTGAGTTTTCTGCCAGAAGTTGAGTGCACGTGAAATCTCTGTATAGGTTCCTCCCTGGGCAATATTCTTCTCGCCCACTACCATTTTGTCGTAGTTGAAGTCGTGGTCAACAAAGAAATATGTACTACCCCACTTGTCCTGCTTGAACATTTCGAGGGTAAGGGTAACAAACTTACGGTCGGAACCGAAATCATACAAAATCTGAGCGTTGGTCTGTGCCTTTGCCACTGAGCTGCAAGCCCAAAGAATCAGCAAAGCCATAACTAATCGCAAATGTCGGAGTTGGTTTAAAATCATTGTTTCTTATTATAGTTTTAAATATGTACAAGAAAGCCTCCTGCTCTCTAATCGTTTGCAAAGTTAATAAAAACTATAATAAGAAACAAACAATCTTAAATAAATATTGAACTCAACTTTCGAAAATGGGGAAGTTAAAGAAGTTAAAGAAATTAGAGAAGTTAGAGCCATATACTTTACAGCTAAATCTTCAACTAAAAAGACTGTTGGCTATAACTTCTAACGCCCGAAGGGAGTGATAACTTCTTTAACTTCTATAACTTCTGAACTTGCAATGTTCAATTTATCAGAATTCAAGTATCATTGCCTGACGAGGACGAAGTTTTACGTTCTTGTTGATAAGAACAGTGCAGCCATTCGTAACATCAGTAGCCTTTTCATGCGAACCGATAATCTCTGCATAACGTGTCACATCCAGCTCATTGGCTTCCTTCTTGCCATTGATGATGGTCATGACTGTTTTACCCTGATACTGGCGTGCGATGACATACACACCCTTATAAGGACAGAACTGAGTCTGCTTACCTTTGGTAACCACCTTGTTACCCTGGCGCCAATGCAGCAAGTTGCTGAGCCACTGGAACATCCGGTTCTCATCCTGTGTTCTTCCTTCTTCGGTGAAGGCATTATGCTTGTCGCCAGCCCATCCACCAGGGAAGTCTTTACGCACGTTGCCGTCGGTTACACTCTTGGTGCCATTCATCAACACTTCTGTACCATAATAGAGCTGCGGTGTACGGTTGATGGTAAGCAAGAGCGCCAAAGCCTGCTTCAATACCACGGTATCCTTGCCCTCGCCGAGGAATCTGTCGGTATCGTGATTCTCAATGAATGCCATCACGCTCTTTGGATTAGGATAGAGATAATCGTAGCAGAACACATTATAGAGACGGTTCATTCCGTTCCACCAGTCATCAGTTTCCTCGTTCTTGGCACTGTTGATACGGTCGAAGAAGGCAAAGTCCATCACTGTTTTCAGATAGCTGTTCTTCTCTGAGAGCTTGCTGTCTTTCTGCCATGCAGCAGTATAGGCTGGCTCAGTAACCCATGTCTCGCCTACGGTATTGAAGTTAGGATATTCGTTGTTGAGCGTCTTCATCCACAAAGCCATCGCATCACGGTCGGCATAAGGATAAGTGTCCATACGGATGCCATCAATTCCCACGGTCTCTATCCACCATTCGCTGTTCTGGATAAGGTACTTGATGACATGAGGGTTGCGCTGATTGAGGTCGGGCATAGAAGGTACAAACCATCCGTCTACCGTCTCTTCCATATCCACCTTGCTGGCGTATGGGTCGAGGACAGGAGTCAACTTATAACTGGTCTGTCGATACATATCGTTCACAGTTCTTGCTCCGTCCACAGTACCGATCTTCTTCACATGCTCAGGAGTCTGATACTCAGGAAGAAGCCATTCTGGACAGTTGAACCAGTCTTTTGAAGGCATGTCGGCAATCCAGGGATGCTCGAAACCACAGTGATTGAAAATCATATCCATCACAATCTTCAAGCCTTTCTGATGTGCCTCGTCAATGAGTCGCTTGTACTCAGCATTGGTTCCGAAACGAGGGTCAACCTTGTAATAATCGGTTGTGGCATAACCATGATAGCTGCTGCTCTTTCCGTCGCCTGGACTGTCATTCTCTAAAACGGGAGTAAACCAAAGGGCCGTGACACCCAACTGGTTGAAGTAATCCAAGTGCTGACGGATTCCTTCCAGGTCTCCACCATGACGCAGACTTGGAGCATGACGGTCGCAATTCTTGTCGCGCATCGTCTTGAGAACATCATTCTTAGGATTTCCATTGGCAAAGCGATCTGGCATCAACATATAGAGCACGTCTTCGTTGGTGAAGCCCATGCGCTTTTCGCCAGCCATCTCTCGGTCTTTCAACTGATACTTCACCTTCTTGCTCTGCTTTCCCTGCTTAAAATTGAGAACCATCTCGCCTGCCTTGGCATCCTTCAGATTAAGATAAACCAAGAGATAATTGGGTGATTCAAGACGGGCAACGCTATCGATTTTCACGCCAGGATAATTGACTGTCACCTCAGCATTCTTGATGTCCTTACCATACACCATCAACTGCAACGAAGCGTCTTTCATACCTACAAACCAGTCGGTAGGTTCTATGCGGCTCACGTTGACTGCCGCCGTCATACTCATTACGCTACTCATAAGCAACATGAATGAAACAAATTTCTTCTTCATTATAGATCTATGTTTAAGTTATTGTATTGACTTTCGAAACTTATTTCTGATACAGTATCAATGCGGACTGGCCATCTATGATGGTTTCGTTACCCACCAATGGCATCCCGATTCCGTCTTCATTGATAACCCCATTGCAGCAAGCCACATGATACTCGCCCTGAGGTATCGCTACGGTGCGGGCTTCCTTGTTGGCATTGAAGATGACAATAATGTTCTTCCAGCTGTCTATGCCTTCCAGGTTCTTGAGTCTGAAGGCAAGCAGGCAACCATTCTTCTCCACCTGAGCGCCATCTTTCTTCTGCTCTGCAACAGGGGCTGTTGGCAAGAACTCCAAATGTTCTCTCACAGCCTCAGCCTTGGCAAGACGGAAAGCCAGATGATTCTTTCGAAGCTGAATCAGGTTGCGATAATATTCAAACACCTGTGGATATTTCTTCAGATTCTCCCAGTTAAACTCATTGATACTGTCGGGCGAGCAATAACTGTTGTGCACACCCTTCTTGTCACGCAACATCTCCTCTCCTGCCAAGAAGAAAGGCACACCCTGCGATGTGAACACTGCAGTCTGAGCCAACAAGTCGAGGCGAATCAACTCTGCTATACGTTCGCTCTCCGTTCTGGAAGCATCTTTGATGCCAGGCACGGTTGCCTTCAATCGGTCAACAAGACACATATCGTCGTGACAGCTCACATAGCTGATCTGCTGGGTAGGCTCTGCTGTCCAAGGCTTCTTGTCATAATTGACCAAATTCATATCTACCTGCGGATGGGCAATGCCTCCCACTATACCAAACTTCAGACTCTCTTCCTCGCCAGGAATGCCAGCCAGGAAAGCGCCTTTGGTATTGTCAGAGAAAGGACCACGAAGGGCATCTCGCATATCATCGCTGAAGGCTCCGATACCATTGAGTTTGAAGGTGTTGGCCTTCATCGCCAACTGGTCGTTTGGATAAGCGCAACTTCCTGCGCTCCAACCTTCACCATAGATATAAATGCTTGGATCAATGCGGTTTACCATCTCACGGATAGCCAGCATAGTCTCTATGTCGTGAACACCCATCAGGTCGAAGCGGAAACCATCAATATGGAATTCATCAATCCAGTACTTCACGCTCTCCAGCATAAACTGGCGCATCAAAGGCTTTTCTGATGCAGTCTCGTTGCCACAACCCGAACCATCGCTATACTTGCCTTCCTTGGTCTTGCGATAGTAATAATCGGGATAAGTACGCTGGAAGTTACTTCCGTTGATATCGAAGGTATGGTTATACACAGCATCGAAGATGACACGGATGCCCGCCTTGTGCAATGCCATCACCATCTCCTTGAACTCCTTGATGCGGGTTCCCGGAGCATAAGGATTGGTGCTATAGCTACCTTCAGGCACATTATAGTTCTTAGGGTCATAGCCCCAGTTGAACTGTGGTTTGTCCAGACGAGTCTCGTCGATAGAGGCAAAGTCGAACAATGGCTGGAAATGTATAGCATTGACACCCAACTTCTTCAGATATTCTATTGCCTTAGGTTCGGTGAGGGCGAGATATTTACCCTTATATTTCAAACCCGAGGTAGGAGAAATGGAGAAATCACGTACATGGAGTTCGTAGATAACGAGGTCGGCTGGCGACTGTATGGCAGGGCGCACATCCTTATCCCATCCCACGGGGTCGGTATCATACAAATCAACGATAGCACCACGGTTTCCGTTGACGCCTACAGCCTTGGCGAAGGTTCCCGGCGTTTCACCCTTACCGATATCAAAGGTATAGAACTTACCCTTCAAGTCGCCTTTCACGGTAGCCTCCCATCGCTCATCGCCCATTTTTTTCATTTTCAGCGTCTTGTAAGCCTTACCTCCTTGTCCGTCCTTATAAAGACGGATGGTAACAGAAGACTTGCCTGCCGTTGGGGCATTGAGTACAAACATGGTTTTCTCCTTGGAATACATCATCTCATTGAATGTCTGCTGCGCCTTCAATGCTGTAGGTAAAATAGTAGCCGTCAATGCTGTAAATATTAGTTTTTCTATTCTCATATGGTTAAATAATTGTTAGTTGGCGAAAAAACCCCGCAGAATTTTATTCATTTTAAATGCATAAATATAGCAATTACACTCCATTTAATAGTTATTTACCTCGTTTTCTGCATATACAATGTGATTTCTGTTGGTTTTATGCAGAAACAGGCAGAATTAAACACGCTCATTTTTCGCGTATTTAATTCCACCTTGGCGATTGGACGGAAATACAGAAGTTTCAGCCTCCTTATCTCCATCTATATAAGTCTTATTTGGCAAGCAATGAGATGGCAAAGCCACCACCACGTGCCTCTTTGATCTTCAAGACATCACCCTTCTTCACAGTCTTGTGAATAATCTGGTAAGATTTAGGGTTCTTCTCATAGTCGGCATTCTTGCCGTCCTGATAGATGGCGCAGGCATACTTCTTACCCTTGTCGAGGAAGTCGAGCTTCACTACCGATGTACGGGCTGCGTCAGTCTTGCCACCAACAAACCAGTTGTCGGTTCCTTTTGCCTTGCGGGCTACGGTGATATACTTGGCAGGTTCTGCCTCTATATACTTGGAGTCATCCCAGTCGCAAGCCACATCGCGGATAAACTGGAAGGCATCGTCGTACTTCTCATAGTGCTCAGGCAGGTCGGCTGCCATCTGCAAAGGACTGTACATCACAAGATAGAGTGAGAGCTGACCACAGAGAGTGGTGTGCACATAACTTGAGTTGTTGCTCCACTCCGACAGTTTGGTCTCGAAGATACCTGGAGTATAGTCCATAGGTCCTCCCTGCAGACGGGTGAATGGCAGCATCACGGTGTGATAGCTTACGCTTCCACCAAAAGCCTCATACTCAGTACCTCTTGCGCTCTCGTTGCCCACCAGGTTTGGCCATGTACGGCAGATGCCTGTAGGACGTGTAGCCTCGTGAGCATTCACCATGATGTGATGTTTTGCAGCCGTCTCAACGACACGCTGGTAGTGATTGTTCATCAACTGGCTGTAGTGATATTCGCCTCTTGGGATGATATCGCCCACATAACCGGTCTTCACGGCATCATAACCATACTTGTTCATCAGCTGGAAGGCATTCTCCAAGTGACGCTCATAGTTAAGAGCTGCGGCAGAAGTCTCATGATGCATCATCAGCTTCACGCCCTTGGAATGAGCATATTCGTTGAGCATCTTGATATCGAAATCAGGATAAGGAGTCACAAAGTCGAAGACATCAAGTTTCTGATGACCAAACCAGTCTTCCCAACCTTCGTTCCATCCTTCTACCAACACTTCCTGCAAACCATTCTTTGCAGCAAAGTCGATATAGCGCTTCACTTCTTCATTGGTAGCCCCATGTGTTCCATTAGGCTTGCACTTGCTATAGTCGGTCACACCAAGGCGAACAGAAGGCAGATCGTTGGTATAGCTCCATGTTTTAGTGCCAACAATCATGTTCCACCACACACCGCAGTACTTAGTAGGATGAATCCATGAAGTATCCTCTATCTTGCAAGGCTCGTTGAGGTTGAGTGTCAGTTTGCAGGAAAGCATATCGCGTGCATCATCACTCACCAGCACGGTACGCCATGGTGTGTTGAAAGGAGTCTGGATGAATCCCTTTCTGCCTACCGCATCAGGTGTCAACCATGACTCAAAGGTCAGTGTCTTTTCATCCAGATTGAGGTGCATCGTAGGATAATCCAGACAGGCAGCCTCATGGATATTGATATAAAGTCCGTCCTTGGTCTTCATCTGGAGAGAGGTCTGCACACCTGTGTCAGAGAAGACGGTGGTGGAAGAGTTGCTTTTGTATGATTCGCGGTTCTTGGCGATAACAGGACGGATGCCAGTCAGAGGAGTAATCTGATATTCATACTCTTGAGTGTCGTAGTCGCCAGGAATCCAATAGGCAGTATGGTCGCCTGTCATGGCAAACTGGGTGTGCTCTTCCTGAATGACGAAATAGTTGAGCGATTCCTGCTGTGGAAATTCATAGCGCAGACCCATACCATAATCATATACGCGGAAGCGAATGGTGATGTTACGGTTGGAAGAAGCCTGATTCAGGTTTACCTCCATTTCGTTATAATTGTTGCGAATGGTAGCAGTCTCACCCCATACAGGCTTCCATGTCTCATCAAAAGAAGAGGTCTTGCTTCCAGTTTCGGTGAATCCGTCCATCAGATTGGTTTCCGTCATACCCTTGCTGGCATGCTTGTCCTTGGCAAGCTCCAGTCCGAGGAGTGAGGGTTTACATACTGTCTTGCCCTTATAACTCATCTCGTAGGTAGGCTGTCCATTACCAGTCAGAGAGAACGTTACCGATACATTGCCATTGGGCGATTTAACGGTCTGCGCTGCCGCCAAGAGTGGCAGCAGCAGACCAACTACTAAAACATTCAATTTCTTCATATTGTCCAGTGTTATTTTGTCTTTTTCAGTTGTTGCTTGCCTTGTTCTGCAGTTTGCTTTGTTCTGCTATTGTTTGTCAGTAAAAGTAAGTCTTTTGGTTAGACATTGCAAATATACAAAAAAGAAAAATACCCTCCTAAAATTTGAAGGGTATTTCTTTTTTGCATAACGTGCAAACGTTTGCATTAGTTTCTTCCTGACTGCGCAACAAGCTCTGTCACACTGTCCATAAATTCCTTGTTAGCCGCCAGGTCCTCTATGCTGAGGTGCATGCGATAGCGCCAGTAATGCTTAGGATTGGCAGGGATATTGATACGCTCGGCATTGGCATCGGGCAAACGTAGATGCTCGTTGATGGCAAGCCAGTCCTGAATGCTCAGAATACAGAGCATAGAGGGCGATGTGAGATGGCGCGAGATGATATCCTGCGCGAGCCATCCTGGCAGCGGATGAGGTGCTGGTCCTTGGCGATAGAGCATCGTATTATAATACTCTTGCGTGCGCTGAATGTCCTCGTCCCACCACTGGCGAAGCGTAGGCATATCATGACTTGAGATGGTACAAACCGAACGATAAGGATTGCGGCTCAGATGCCCAAACTTCACACTTGGATCCTTAGGCATACTCTGCAACTCAAGGCTCAATATCTTCAATTCGTTCATCACCCATGGCACACAATCTGGCACCATACCAAGGTCTTCGGCACAAACCAACATACGAGTAGCCTGAACCAACTTAGGCAACTTCTTCATCGCCTCCTCGTACCAGAACTGGTTGTTGCGACGATAGAAGTAATCGTTATAAAGACGATTGAACGCAGCCTTGTCATTGTCATAAAGTGATTCGAAGATAAAGTCGAACTGAGCAGAGATACGTGGGTGATACAATCCCGGATTACGATGGTCGCGAACAAAGAGTACATCGCTGATCAGAGCATAGAGTCCGTCGCGAAGCCATATTTCCTTCTCATCGGTCACTCCCTCAAAGAGAGCCTCCACCTTTATCTGGGTATCCACCTCTGCCTTCAACTGATAACGCTCATCATCCAAACGGTCCAGATACTTTTGCTTCACCTCGTCAGCACGCTCATGGAACATACGGTCGAGCACCCAGTCGGTGATAAATGGACGGGTGAATCTGTCCTGCTGGAAGTTAAGACCATACGAGCGAATCTCGTCAGCTGTCATGCCGAGTGCAGGAGCAAACTGTCCGAGCAGACCATGAACAGAGTCGATAGGAATCTCCCATATACGGAAGAAGCCCAGCACGTGGTCGATACGATAAGCATCAAAGAACTTCGACATATTCTGGAATCGACGTGTCCACCACAGACAGTCGTCTTTCAGCATCTCATACCAGTTGTAGGTAGGGAATCCCCAGTTCTGACCATTCACAGAGAAATCGTCAGGTGGAGCTCCTGCTTGTCCGTCGAGGTTGAAGTACTTAGGCTCTGTCCATACATCACATCCAAAACGGTTTACACCGATAGGAATATCACCCTTCAGGATGACTCCCTTGGCCATGGCATGCTCGTGAGCAGCCTTCATCTGTGTGTTCAGCACAAACTGTACGAAGTAGAAGAACTCCACCTCCTTGTAGGCCTTTGTTCTTGGGTTGGCCAGTGCCTTGCGGTCTTTCTCGTCCCAAGCATTGTGGTCGGGCCACTTCGAGAAATCAGCAGTGCCATACTTGTCGCGCAGACAAGAATATTGTGCATAAGGCACCAGCCACTGTTCTGTTTCCTGGAAGAATGCCTGATATTCGGCACTCTTCATCATCTTTTCACCTTCCTGATTGAAGATTTGGTGCAGGTACGTTATCTTGAAATCATTTACCTTTTCATAATCAATCTGGGGCAGGGCATTGAGCTCTGCTCTTGTCTTCTCAGCCTCAGCACGAGCCTTGGCATCCTCAAGCTCGGGCAGAGCCTGCAGGTCGGCATACTGTGGATGAATGGCAAACACGCTGATACAGCTGTAGGGATAAGAGTCTGTCCAGGTGTGAGTGATGGTCGTATCGTTGATAGGCAACAACTGAAGCACCTTCTGTCCAGTCTTTGCCACCAGGTCGATCATACTCTTCAGGTCTCCAAAGTCGCCTATACCCGCACTCTTCTTGCTGCGAAGTGAGAAAACAGGAACCAATGTTCCGGCAAACTTACGGTTCCAGCGCTCCAAGAACGACTGGCTCAACTCGTAAGATACAACCGAACCGGCCTTCATCTCAGGGATTTCCACACTACGGTTGTAACCTGTTTCCCATGCTTCGGTGCTATTCTTGTCATTCAGTGCTACAAACTTAAACTCCAAGTAATTGACAGCCAAAGCCTCGGCATTGATATCCACCGTCCATTCATTGTACGCCTGTTCCACCATAGGCACAGCACGCTTTACGTCCCAGGCTCCTACAAGAGGATCAGAACCTATCAGTACCAGGCGCTCACCTTCTCTCAACTGTGGAGCACGGACTATCAGTCTGATGGTCTTGGCAAAGGTATTATCCTTCACCTCTGCAGGCTGCTGATGGTTGATACAGTCGGTGAAGGCGCTGCTGTAGAGGTAAGAATCCTCAGGAATGTCACGCCAGTGATCATAGATGGTATAATCATTGGCACGCTCGGCTGTCACATTCAGCTGATGCTTCACCACCTGCCATTCCTTCTTGATACAAACGCCATCACGTTCTACACTATAATAATAGGTAATGTTTTTAGTCTTGGGAGTCACATCCAGATCGCACGACCAGTGAAGCCCGTCTGTAGTTCCCAAGCTGTTATGAACCTCTTCGTTGTCCATGTTCAGGTTCAAGACGAGATTCTCGCCATAAACCGTTTTGTATTCTATATTAAAACGAAACACCATAAGGAATTATAAGATTGTTATTTATGGTACAAAATTAGTCATTTTTTACTACATACAATTAATTTCTTGCACAAAAGACCTCAAAATGTTGCGCAATCGGTTGCGCTTATTATGCTTTTTGCGTCACATGCTTTTCCTTGATGATGGAAACAGCCAAAGCTCCACATATCAGCAGCACACCTGCCACTATCATCATGTCACTCTGGTGAGAGCCTACCACCCACAATACGTGTCCGCCACAGAGGGCTGCCACAATCTGAGGAATACAGATAGTGCCGTTGAAGAGTCCGAGGTAAGCACCCATGTGTCCATAACCCTGCAAAGCATTGGTGACAAAGGTAAAAGGCATCGCCAACATAGCAGCCCAGCCAGCACCAATCATCAGGAACGGAATGAACTGCAGGTACTTGTCATGCAGGAATGGGATAAGGGCAAAGCCCACACCACCGATAATCAGGCTGACCGCATAAGCCATCTTGGAACTCTTGAACTGGGGAAGCACTACCACCCACAGCACACTGCCCACAGCCTGAACGGCAAAGAGAATGCCCACCCAGTCGCCGGCATCCTGGAATGCCTTGGTGCTGGCATCGGTAGTATTCCATACGGTCTCGGCAATGGCACCCGTAGAATAGTTCCACAGATAGAGGAAGCCTGCCCAGCAGAAGAACTGCACCAATCCCACCTTCCAGAAGGTAGAGGGAGCGTTCTTCAGAAGGCTTATCCAGTCGGCCTTGCCTTCTTCCTTCTTCTCGGCATCTTCGGTAACTCCATTATACTTGGCGTATTCCTGCGGATTCCACTCCTTTACCTTCATCGTGGTATAGATGACACAGAGGATAAGGATGGCTGCGCCCACATAGAACGACCAGATCACAGAGTCGGGCACAACACCCTTCTCAGCATAGTTCTTGATGCCCAAGAAGGCAAAAAGGAAGGGGAATATATAACCGGCTATCGAACCCGCATTGCAGAGGAAACTCTGAATGGAGTAAGCCTTCGTCTTCTGTTCCTCATTCACCATGTCGCCCACCAACATCTTGAAAGGCTGCATCGCCATATTGATGCTCGTATCAAGAAACATCAGGGCTATCAATCCAAAAATCATCGCACCGCCAACCGTCAGGCCAAACGAACCGGCATTAGGCAAAAGACACATCACCAAGACAGCCAGCGTAGCTCCCACAAAGAGATAAGGAATTCGTCGGCCGAAACGGCACCATGTCTTGTCGCTCAAGGTTCCGACAATGGGTTGCACCAGGATTCCCATCAGTGGAGGGAGAATCCAGAAATAACTCAGATTGTGTGGGTCAGCACCCAACGTTGCAAAGATTCGGGAGATGTTGGCGCTCTGAAGAGCGTAGGCTATCTGTACCCCGAAGAATCCGAAACTCAAGTTCCAGAGCTTCCAGAAACTCAGATTAGGTTTTGTCATCATATTTTTTATTGTTTTATTGATTTTCTTTATCTTGTCGTACCACGAACCACGAGTTTGGTTCTTACCACTCTCTTCTCCACCTCATTCATCGGGATAGAACCTTCCACCTGTCCGATAAGGATGTTGACAGCCTCCTCTCCTACTGCCACTCCTCGCTGGTCGACAGTGGTCAACATAGGATCGCAAGCCATAGCTCGCTGGCCGTTGGTGAATCCACAGACGCTGACTTCCTCAGGCACTCGGAATCCCATACGTTTCGCGGTATAGAGAATACCGATGGCTGTATCATCATTCACCGCAAAGAAAGCATCCGGTCTGTTTTCCATCTCCAAGAGTGCAGGCGTAATCGCCTCTGCCTGTCCCCTGTTGTCACAGATTTGTACGTGGGAGGGTATTTCTTCCAAGCCATGCTTCACCAAGGCATCATGATAACCATTATATCTGTTCTTGGATATTTCAAGGTTCATGGGCGAGCCATAGAAAGCTATCCTCTTGCAGCCTGAGTCGATGAGATGGGTTACAGCCGTAAAGGCACCCATGTAGTCGTCGACCACTACGCGCGAACAGTTCACACCAGTACAGATTCTGTCATAGAACACCAATGGCACGCCATTGTCCATCAATCTTTGGAAATGCGTATAGCGCATGGTATCCTTCGCCTGTGAAACGATAATGCCGCACACTTTATTCTTATAGAAGTCCTCGCAGATTGCCACTTCCTTGTCATATCGCTCATTGCTCTGCGCCACCATCACTCGATAGCCACGCGCACTTGCCTCCTCCTCGATACCCGAAAGCACAGAAGAGAAGAAATAATGGGCAAACTCAGGAATGATAACACCGATGACCTTCATGGGCTGTGTCCTACTGTATCTGAGAGCCTCACCAATTACATTGGGACAGAAATTATGCGCCCTGGCAAACGTCTGTATACGTTCCTTCTGGGCAGTACTGATACGAGGGCTGTCCTTCAAAGCTCTGCTCACCGTTGCGATAGAAACGCCCAGCTCGCGAGCAATATCTTTCATTGTTATGATTGTTTTCTCATTCATAGGTTGTTAGTGTTGTGTGCAAAATTATGCAAATCTTGCCAAAGTAGCGCCTTTTGCTTGACTTAAATCAAGAAAATTACATGCAAACGTTTGCACAATTTAAGCAAAAGTACAACAAAATCTCGTAACCACCAAATGCTGGTGAGGAATATGAGCAAACAACAGCCAAATCGAGCATTTTTTCTTCGATTTGGCTAAAGAAACGCTTGTCTTCTCAAATATTTTCCTTAAATTTGCAACACAATAAACAGCTAAAGAATATCAGTTATGGAGCAAATAGTAGGCAGAAAGACAGAAATCACACGACACTGCATATTGGACGCATCAGATGGGAAAGCCACGTCAAAATACTTGGTATGGTTTAGCTTTCGAGAGTATCTGCATGCTACATATTCCCCAAATCAAAAAGAGGTTGGGCATAGAGCAGATATATACGGAGTATTATTCATGGCGTAGCAAGTGCTCTACTCCAGCAGCACAGATAGACTTGTTGATAGAACGAGCAGATCATCTCATCAATCTTTGCGAGATCAAGTATTCACAATCTCCTTATACGATTACGAAGGAAGAAGAGTTAAATATTCGCACCCGTATGGGTGATTTTGTAGAAGAGACAGGTGTTCGGCATGGCATCTTGCCTACACTAATAACTACATTCGGCATCCGCCCCAATGCACATTCAGCAATTGCACAAGTGCAACTGACAATGGATGACTTGTTTGATGATATGCAATAGGCTTAACTGCTTACGAAGCCGCTTTCATTGCTCTACGAAATAGGCTTCATTGACTATCGAAGCCGCTTTCATAGAGGTGGGCACAATTTGTGTTACCGCCTCTTGTTTTTCTTCTTTACTAAACCTTCGCATGCGGGAAAGTTCAGTTAAATAGGATGATGCCGCTAAGGTACAACATTTCTTTTTAATCTCCAAATGTTTTAGGCGAAAATGAGGGAAAGAATGCTGGGCATACAAAAAGGCGGTCTCTGAATAGAAACCGCCTTTAATTGTTATTTTTAGAGAGATATTACTTCTTTGTCATCACACACTTTGCTGTTCCTTCTGCCCAATTAACCTCAAGTTTAATGTCGTAAGTACCAGCTGCTACAGCGATGTTTGGACCATTCTGTGTAGTGAGGTTATCTAATTCTCCACCCCAACTGAGAGACCAATCGTTTGTGTGACGGAACTTCATTTCGCCATCAGTCAATGTGACGTCCTTAAGTTCCCAGCAGCGCTCTTTCGGATTGTATGTCATATCTGTATCACCATCCCAACCTTTAGGAGTTGCGTTGCCAATGATACCAATAGTAAATGGAGTCAGTGTGTAAGTCTTCGCAGACAAGTCAACATCTACCTGATAGAAACCTGCTTCTTCTGTTATCACTATGTTTCCTGCATCAGGAGCTGTATCAAAGTCAGCACCATAGTTGGTACCATCCCAGTTTGGCTGAGTACTGAACTTGAAACCATTCTGGTTCAGGTACATATAACCTGTAAAGTGAGCACCATCATCACTATTGAGGACGTCAATCTGCTTCCATCCATTAGCATCACCTGCCATATAGAGGATAGGCTTGCCTACAGAGTAAGACAGGTTGTTCATGTCGAGAGTTACAATCCATGTACCAGCACCCACGATAACCATGGTCTGCGGAGTACCCCAGCTGTCGCCAGTATAATAGATTGTACCAGAAGCATCCTCGCTACCGTCTTTCTCGCAACCCAAGACACCTTTGTTGATAACATCCCAGTTGCCGCTTTCGTCCCACTTGCTGCCTTCGTAGAACTTGAAGTAGTTCTTGTCTTTCTCTGTGGTGACTTTAAGCTGGTACACACCATCAGACACTTTGGTCATCCTAACTGGACTTGTAGCATCCCAGTTATTTCCGTTTACCTCGCCAAGCATGTAGTAGCCCTGTTCATCGATAGCAGGAGTTGGGGTTGGCTTAAGTTTGGCTGTAGTCGTACCTACGGTATTGATGGCAACGGCATCACCTGATGCCAAGTTGACAGAAACCTTAGACTCAACGTTGATGTCACGAGCAACGCTTGCGCGTGATTTGTTCTGGCTGCAGAGAATCTTCTCCAATTCTGTTGCGTCTACCTGAATGTTGTTGCCGTTGATTTCGCCTTTGATAGCTTCACCGTTCACTTTCAAGTCTTTCAGTGTATAACCTGTAACATCAGCATCTGTTGAGTTGACTGTGACGAGATTGATGACTCCATCTTCGTCAGGCATATTACATTCTGCTTCAGGACCCGCTGTAAAGGTGATACCATATTTGGCAGCTGAGGCTTCCTGTGGATTGTGCTGTGGTTGAGCCCAATCATCGTAGTCGCCGTTGCAGCTGGCAAGTGAAACACTTGCCAAGACTGCTAAGCTATATAAAAATGTCTTTTTCATTTTGCTTTGATCTTAAATTATCTAACTTCTGCTTTATTTGTATCAAAGTTGACATACAACTTCGTGCCAACGGCAGGCTTAACAGAGTAATCTGCACCCATGGTTTCAGCCCAGTTGTTTGGCATATTATATTTACGCCAGAACACTTCGCCATTGTGAATAGTGAACTCTGTGCGATACCAGTCGATGCTGCCCACCTTGACTGCAACACGAAGTTCTTCGCTGGCAGTGAAAGCTGGAGAAACCCATTCACCAGTTGGATCAGCTGGAGGTGTCAGAGCTGTATCGTCAGCAAAGCCCCAAGTGCTTTGACCAATACAAGTACCAATCAGGCAAACCTGTGTCTTGTAAATAGTCATTGTCCATTCGATGTTCTTCTTATCTTCGGTAATCTTACCCTTGAAGTGGAGTGTGTACCAACCTGCGTTGGCCACCTTGATGTTTTGGTTTTCACCTTCAGAGATACCTGCATCGGCTTGATCGTCTATGGTGATACGGTTGATGCCGCGATAGTCATTGTTCTCAGTACCCCACTTGAACTGACCGCCTGCTGGCATGTAAATAATACCATAGTAGTTGCCGTCCAGACCTTCTACCTTAGGAATAGCTTTCCAACTCTCCCATGAAGTCTGAATACCATCTCCAATCAAGAAGAGGTTGTCAGTGAACTTAGCGTCAGGAGCCTCGTAGGTAGCCTTGACAGAAGGCAGGGTAATGACATTTGAATAGGTCTCGCCCAAGGTTTGATTCAAAGTACCGCTAATGACAGCACGAAGGCGGATATAAATAGGCATATCCTCTGGAACACTTGTATCAGGATTGGCAGCCTGGAAGAGAGATACAACAGCGTTGTTTACTTCGGATGCATTAAATTCCAAACTGCTTGCATTCTCGGCGTATGTCGCCAACTCTTCATGAGTGGCAGCAGGATCGCTGACGAATGTAGGGTCTATAGAAACCTGTGCATAATACTTCACTGCGTAGGGTGCATTACCATAATTTGGCTGAGAGCATGTCAGTACCAAGCTTTTTGCACTGTTGAGGTCGTAGGTATTGTTTTCTGCAAGAGCAGGCTTGTTCAATACAAATCCCTCTGCAAGATGACTCAGGTCCAATGTAGGGTTGCTGTCTCTGTCATCATCACAGGATGTAAAGAGCAAAGGGAGTACCAATGCTGGCAGCAACATGAATTTGAATATCTTTTTCATAATTGATTTCTTTTAATTAAATCTGGTTTCCAAACAATTAATATTTGGGGTTCTGTGTCATGTTAGGATTGTTCTTAATTTCATCGTCTGGAATAGGATAGATGTCATAGTATGCAGGAATACCTGCACCTTTTTCAACACCACCCTTAAAACTCCAGAGATACTTAGAACCTGTGAACAAGCCAAAGCGAACCAAGTCTGAACGACGGCGACCTTCCATATAGAACTCACGGCACCATTCATCGATAAGGGTCTGTTCATCTACTGATGTAGCTTTTATCTCACGATGGGCACGGCCTTGAACCTCCAGGATGTCAGCCAAACCTTCCTGACTGCCGTTGAGACGGTACTTGGCCTCTGCACGGGTCAGATAGATTTCTGCCAAGCGGAACATAGGGAAGTCGGTATCAGAATAGTTCTGGTCGTGCTGTGTGGAACCATCTGCGTGGAGATTGCTCCACTTTACAAAAGACGCACCATTCAGAGGACCTGTGATGTTCTCGCCAGGATTGATTGTACGAACTTTGCCTGTTTCGCAGCCACCTACACCCATATACAACAGAGCACGGTCGTCTTTAGCCTTTGCGATAACGTCGGCTGTGCCGATACCCTTCTCTCTATCTTTTGCAATCACCTGTTCTTTTGAAGGATTGTCCAAGACATCTTCAACAGTAGCCATAGGGATGTCTTTGTTTGGGAAGAACTTCTCAACCATGTTTTCGCGGGCAAAAAAACATTTCCATGGGTCACCCGTGCTTGCATAAGGCATACCACCGATAGTGGCTGCCGATACGAGGTAAGTGGTACCTGCATACGCACGAGCTTTCAAACCATCCTGACGGATAGGGAAGATGATTTCCTTCATAGCCTCAGGGTTGCAGTCATTGTCACCCATGAACAATTGCTGGTAGCCGCTGTAGTCATTCTTTGCCACACGAGAAAGGTCGTATTTGCCGCTGTTGATAATCTTGTCGCAATAATCAATAGCCTTCTGGTAATCCTTTACCTGACCATCGGTATAAACTTCAGAGTTAAGAGCCAAGCGGGCATGGAGTGCGTATGCTGCGCCACGGTCGGCACGTCCGAAATTCTCACTGTTATTATAAGCACCCACCTCAGCCATCAGAGGCTCGATGGTGGTCAGCTCATTATCCAACCATTCGTAGAGATCCTTGCCGCTTTTCTCGGTAGGGAGATTGTTGTCGAAAGTGTCCTTGAATGGAGCCTTGCGATACAGGTCAAGGAAATAATAGTAGTTCAATGCACGGAGGAAACGAACTTCTGCGATTTTGTCCTCACTCAGACTGCCTGACTGTTCAAAAATGAACTGGTTATACAGGGTAATGTCGAAAATAAGACGCTGGTATGCCCAGTTTACACGGTCATTACCACTATTCCAACTGAGATTGGTGATAGGAGCAATGGCATTATCGTTCTGGTATGCCCATGCTGTCTCGTCAGTCATCAACTCTTGCAGGTTGAAAATGGTACGGATGAATCCGCTTTCACCCTCATCGCAACTCAAGTCTGCTGAACCAGCAGGACCTTTCTGACCAGTTAGACCAAGAGTAGCATACTGCTTGGCCAAGAGACCCTCTACGGTATATGTTGGGGAAGACTGTGGGTCAATGGACTTGATATTCAGTTCGTCTGCGCAAGAGACAAAGCCCATGCACAACATACTTGCCATTGCAGTCTTTATAAATATTTTTTTCATAATTGTCTCCTTTTTTATTTTTAGAAGTTAAGATTCAAACCAAGCTGGAAGCTTATTGGACGTGGGTAAGGATTACTGTCGATACCACTGCTTACCTCTGGGTCGATACCCTTATACTTGGTAATGATGAATGGGTTCTGTACGGTGAAGAAGATGCGTCCGCTGCAAATCTTCTCAGCACCAGCCTTGATCAATGCAGGGAAGCTATATCCCAAAGTCATGTTGCTACACTTCAGGTAAGAAGCATTGCGTACAAAGTAGTCACTGGCATTGGTTGGGAGATCTGTTGTACCCTTAAAGCCAAGATTGACGGCTTCTGCTGTTGTGTTTCTGTAGAGATTGGTATCGTTGATTTTCATCAACTCAGCTTTTGAATTCAGGAAATCGTAGTACACATAGTTGCCGATAGATGCATGGAAGGCTGCACTGAAGTCCCAGTTCTTATAGATGAACTTGGTGGTGAGACCCATGATGACATCAGGTGCAGGGTTCTTGTAGCAATAACGGTCATCATTGTCAATCTTGCCGTTACCGTCACGGTCAACATACAATCCCTCAATAGGCTTGCCGTTCTCGTCGTAAACCTGCTGGTAAACATAGAAAGAATTGAGAGGTTCGCCAACCTTGTTTATCTGTACCAATGTGTTGTTACCACGAGATACCTTGCTGCCTGTCCAAACCCAGTCTTTCGAGCCAGCCTCTAACTCTGTGATTTCATTGTGGTTCCATCCCACGTTGTAGATTACATCCCACACGAAGTCCTTGGTGACGATAGGCTTCACATTGAATGCCAATTCAACACCATAGTTTTCTACAGCACCGATGTTCTTCAAGAGATTGTCGCCAAAATTGGTACCACCAGCAATGGCAACGGTTGCCAAAAGGTCGGTAGTCTTGCGATAGTAACCATCGACATTGAAGCCGAAGCGGCCATTGAGAGCGGTGAAGTCAAGACCGCCATTGTAGGTTGTGGTCTTTTCCCATGTCAGATCAGGGTTGTATTTTGTTGGACGCATGGTCTGATAATACTTGTCACCAAATGGATACTGTGCATAACTGTCGCTGACAGTATATTTCGGAGTATAGTAGAAGTCGTCAATACCATTCTGCTGACCAGTCATACCCCAACCCAAGCGAAGCTTCAACTCATCAATCCATTTTACATTCTTCAAGAAAGACTCGTTGTTGATCTTCCAGGCAAAGGCTGCTGCAGGGAAGTAACCCCACTTCTTGCCCTTTCTGAAGCGAGAAGAACCATCGGCACGGAAGGTTGCTGTAAGCAAATAGCGATCTAATAAGTTGTAATTGAGACGTCCGAAGTAAGATACCAAAGAGTTGTGACTTTTCCACATGGTGTTTGCCATGTATCGTGGGTTATTCACGTAGTTCCATTCTCCATCTACTAACTGTGGATTGGTATCTCTCAAATACTCATCGATACCGCTTCCGAAGTCATAGGTTGTTCTGTGGAAGTGGCTCTGCTCGGCACCTGCCATGATGTCGATGTCGTGCACACCAAACTTGTGGGCATATTCAGCAAAAGCTTTTCCTTCGATGCTATATTTGTATTGATGGTCAGTACCATACCAACCAAAATAGTTGTTGGATGATGAATACTTGTTAATATCATTATGCTGCTTGGCATCAGTGTACTGTGCTCCAATGGCAGCATGCAAATGCAAGTCTTCGAAGCCGTGAATCTTATAATCTACCTCCAAGTTTGAAGATATGTCATGAGTATTGGCTATTATCTTTTGGTTGTTGAGGAGAGCCACAGGGTTCTGAGGAACCTGACTCTTGGCAATCTTTGTCCAGTTAGGATCTGTTATCTTGTCGCCTTTGTTGTCCAGATACTGGAAATATCCGCCTACACAGTTGTACATATCATCGTTAACACGAACAGGCAGTGTTGGATCCATGGTCAACGCATTACCGATGGCGTCACCAAAATTAGCATAGCGGTCCTTTTCGAACATATACTTTGCAGTAAAGTTGAAGTTCAAGTGCTTGTCGAGGAAGGAAGGAGCCAAATTGACAGAAGTATTGAAACGCTTCATCCAGCTGGTCTTAACGATACCGTTGTTGTCTTCGAAACCTAAACCAATACGGTAAGGCATATCCTTCAAACCGCCCTGAATGCTGAGGCTGTGCTTGGTAGAGACGGAAGTGCGGAAGATCTCGTCCTGCCAATCGGTGTCGGCTGTACCCAAAGCACTTGTATCAATGCCTAAAGAGGTAAGAGCCTGCTTGTACTCGCTGGCATTCATTACCTCATATTTCTTCTGGATGGTTGACAAGGTAATGTCACCGTTATAGGTAACGGTAGGTCTCTGACCAGCACGTCCCTTCTTGGTGGTGATGATGATGACACCATTAGAAGCACGAGAACCATAGATGGCTGTTGCCGAAGCATCCTTCAATACCGTGAAGCTCTCGATATCGTTAGGGTTAATCATCGCCAAGACGTTACTTGTACCCGTCAGATTGTTATTATCAATAGCCAAACCATCGATTACATAGAGAGGGTCGTTAGAGGCATTCAGAGAGGCACCACCACGGATACGAATCTGTGCGCCAGAACCTGGCTGACCACCAGCAGTCTGTACGTCTACACCAGCTATCTTACCTACCAACATATCAGAGGCACTGCTTGTGATACCCTTTGACATCTCATCTGGCTTGATGGCTGTGACCGAACCCGTCAAGTCGTTTTTCTTAGCACGACCATAACCGATGACAACGACCTCGT
>ERZ506429.11-NODE-11-length-71121-cov-36.6112_pt1 | contig 71121 bp, 53 predicted proteins | sample MGYA00513664_ERZ506429 | MGnify/ENA metagenome assembly ERZ506429 | reverse complement strand
TACGCCCTGCTGTATATCGTATTGGGCGGATTGATGGTTTATTTCGGTTGCTGATCTTCTTTTCTTATATAACAAAAACTGTCCTCATCTGTTATCTCAGATGGGGACAGTTTCAGTTTTATAAATCGACATTAAAGCTATCTAAGCATGTCTTTTCTCGTAAGCCAGACTGTGGTCGTGCTTGTCGATATCATGCTTCGACTTACTCTTTACTACGAGCCATACGCCAGAGAATACGAGGATGGCGGCGATGGCCTGCATACCCTTGAATACGGCGAGACCTACGATGACACTCACTGTGACCGATACCAGCGGCTGCACATAATTATATACTGATACCACGGTAGGGCGCAGAGTCTTCTGACCAATCATCATGCAGATGTAGCCCAGATACGTGCCGAATAGAACCACGTAGCCCGTTTCCCACCAGGTGCTCATCGGAACATGGGCAAAGTCGATGCTCATTACGTGACTGATGGTGAAAGGCCATATCAGGACCGTTGCCCAGAGGAACATCCACTTGTTGATGGTGAAGAGCGAATACTTGGACAGCAGGTTCTTGAAGAGCGACAGGTAGAGGGCGAAGGAAAGCTGAGCCGACATACAGAGCAGGTCGCCCCAGATGTTTCCCACCTTGGCATTGCCAGCCGTAGCACTTGTCATGATGATGATGACGGCACCAGCACATCCCATCAGTACGCCGAGCGCCTTCTTCCAGGTGATAGGCTCCTTCAATATCAGGAAGGAGAGAACCATGGCGAAGATTGGCATCGAGGTGGTCATAATGCTGGAATTGCTAGGCGAGGTCATGTTCAGACCGATGGTGTAAGAACACTGGTTGAACACGAGGGCGAAGAGTCCGGCTGCAGCAAATTTGAAGATATCTTTTACTGGAACCTGCTCTTTCTTGGTGAAGAGCGAGGTGAGCCAGAAGAGAATGGCGCCACCCAATACGCGGAAGCTCACCAGGTCGATGCCGTCGATGCCGTGAAGCATGGCATCCTTGCCTACGGGAGCCATCAGTCCCCAGAATGCGCCGGAACAGAAGAGGCACAGGTGAGCGATAAGAGGTCGTTTGTTATCCATTTTTCCTTATTTCTATTTAAAACTTCCTATTTTTGAATAAAATCGGGTGCAAAGGTACAAAAATTCGAGGAATTTTGCTATATTTGCGGTATATTTTTTAGAAGTTAAAGGAGTTAAGAAGTTAAAGAAGTTAAGACAATAGTCTTTTTCCGTTCTTGACTATTAAAGATAGGAGATTATTCTTATGCAGAAATATGCTGATTATATCAAACAGATAGAGATAGAATCTCTCTGGAGCGGTACCAAACATATTCTTTGGAACCTCGACCGCCGTGTCAATATCCTGAGTGGTGTAAACGGCGTGGGCAAGAGTACTATATTGAATAAGGTGGTAAAGGGTTTGGCGGCTGGCGGCGAATTCCCTAGTCACATGATCAAGGGCGTACACCTGAAGGTGGAGCCGGAGGAGGCAAAGTGGATTCGCTACGATGTAATCCGATCGGTAGATAGACCATTGATGAATGCCGAGATGATCAACAAGATAGACCTTACTCTGGTTACCGAACTCGACTGGCAGCTCTTCCAGCTGCAGCGCAAGTATCTGGATTATCAGGTGAACATCGGCAACCGCATCATCGCCGTGCTTCAGAGCGGCGAACCGGATGCAGCCTTCAAGGCTCAGCAGCTGAGCGAACCGAAGAAGATGTTCCAGGATATCGTAGATGGTCTTTTCAAGGATACCGGCAAGACCATCATCCGTACTGCCAACGAAATCCGCTTCAACCAGATAGGTGAGCAGCTCTCGCCTTATCAGCTCTCGGCTGGTGAGAAGCAGATTCTCGCCATCCTCCTTACCGTGCTGGTGGAGGACAACCAATCTTATGTCCTCTTTATGGATGAGCCGGAAATCAGCCTTCACTTCGAATGGCAGAAGCAGCTCATCGGTCTGGTGCTGAAACTCAATCCGAACATCCAGATCATCATGACTACCCACAGTCCTGCCGTGGTGATGGACGGATGGACCGATAGGGTGACGGATGTGAGCGACATCACGATATAAGTGAAAAAGAAGTATTATGGCTAAACGTTTAACCGATAATATCAACTCCCTCTACTTCGAGGCCGCCAACAAGATGACTTCGAAGAAGGCTCGACGCAAGATAGTGGCTTACGTCGAGAGCTACGATGATGTCTTCTTCTGGCGGTCGGTGTTGGGAAAGTATGAGGATGAGACACGCTATTTCGAAATCCTGCTTCCTACCCGCAACAACCATCTCGACCGCGGCAAGAAGGCGGCTATCGGCAATATGCTCAAGGGGGTGGGCAAGGATATGATAGCCTGTGTGGATGCCGACTACGATTTTCTGCGGCAGGGTACTACCGAGGCTTCGCAGCTGATGCTGGAGAATCCTTATATCTTCCATACCTACGCTTATGCCATTGAGAATTTCCAGTGTTACTCCAAGGGCTTGCACGAAACCTGCGTGATGGTGACATTGAACGATACCCATATCTTCGATTTCGAAAGATTCATGGAGGCGTATTCCCGTACGATATGGCCGCTCTTCGTGTGGCATCTTCTCTTCTATATCCGTCATCGCAAGATGTCGATGCATTTTGATATGGCAGAGTTCGACAAGGTCATCGTATTGCCATCAGTCAGAATCCAGGACCCTCAGCAGGCTATCAATTATCTTGCCAAGAAAGTGAGGGCGAAGCTTTTCCAGCTGGAGCGCCGCTTCAAGACGTTCAAGGATGAGCTGCCGGATATGATTCAGTATCTGAATAATCTGGGGGTAAACGAGCATAACACCTATTTATATATACAGGGTCATCATCTTTTCGACCTGGTGGTTTGCCCTTTGGTGCAGACGGTCTGCGATACCCTGCGCAATGTCAGGGAGAATGAAATCCGTGATAGGGCGGTTCATTCCGAACAGGCAAGAACAGAGATGGCTTGCTACGAGAACAGTCTGGGCAAGGTGAAAATGATGATGAAGAAGAACACCTTCTACCAGTTCTCTCCGGAATTCCAGAAAATTCAGGCGGATGTGGCGAAGTATCTGGAACAATCATCCTGAAATGAAATTGCAGAAATAAACTCTTTATATCGAAATAAAAAATGCGAGCCGGAAATGGCCCGCATTTTTTATTTTGATATCTTATTCTTATACGTATGTCTCCAGGAACTTCAAGGTTCCTTCTACCTTCAGCGTCTGGGTGCTGGCTGGCACTACGATGCTCTCGCCGCCCTGGAGCGTAATCTCGTTACCCTCGTTGTCGGTAATCTTAGCCTCACCCTTCAAGCCAATCAGAATCACGAAGCTGTCCAACTCTGAATAATCCAGGGTCATTGGCTCATCGAGATCATAAACGGCAGTGGTGAAGTAAGGGCACTGTACCATGCTAACACCCTGGTTCTTGGCAGGAGTGTAGTTCTGGCGATAGTCTGCCAATACGGTGTAGTCGATGCACTCAGATGCTTCCTTGGTGTGGAGCTGGCGATAGTTGCCATCCTTGTCCTTGCGCTTGAAGTCGTAGATGCGATAGGTAACATCGCTGGTCTGCTGAATCTCGGCAACGAAACAGCCTGTTCCGATGGCGTGGATTCTGCCCGCAGGAATAAAGAAGCAGTCGTCCTCCTTCACGTTATACTGAGCCAGGGCATCGGTGATGGTATCATTCTCCACCATCTCCTTGTACTGCTCAGGAGTAATCTGCATCTTCAAGCCATTGTAGAGCTTGGCATCCGGCTCGCTTGGCAGCGCATACCACATCTCGGTCTTGCCGCGTTCCTTACCCTGCTTCTTGGCAATTTCGTCATTAGGATGTACCTGGATAGAAAGGTCAGTATTGGCATCGATAAACTTGATGAGCAGTGGAAACTCGTTTCCAAAACGCTTATAGTTATCTGCACCGAGGAAATTCTCCTTCAATTCAGCAACAACCTCATTGAGCTTCTTGCCCTTCATCTCGCCGTCGGCTACGATGCTCTCGTTGCCAGGAACACCTGAGATTTCCCAACTCTCGCCAACTTTCTCCTGCTTGATGTCAAGATGCTTGAAGGCGATGATCTTGTTTCCACCCCAGATGGTGGACTTCAATAGCGGTTCAAATTTTAATGGTTTCATAACTTTATTGAATTAGTTGATAAATTTTTATTGTCTAGGATTTTCTGTACCTGTCTCCTGCAGAAACTAGTTTTCTCTCCAGAAGGCAGGTGTAAAGATCACCAGTACGCTGAATATCTCCAGACGTCCGATGAGCATCATCAGCGAGCAGAACCATTTTGCCATATCCGGCAGTTCGCTCCACGACATCGTCGGACCAATCTCCGTACCCAGCGTCGGACCTACGTTGCCCACACAGCTCAGGGTGATGGTGATGGCATTGGTGTTGTCGATGCCCATGGCTATCATGGTGAAGGAGATGACCAGGCAGATGATGAGATACGTGGTGAGGAAGGCGAGTAGCGTAACCCGCTTCTGCATCGGCACGTTCACACCGTCAATCTTCAGAGGCAGTACCGCATTAGGATGCAGAATCTGGCGGAATTCATTCTTCACCATTCTTACCAGCATCACGGCGCGGATACATTTCAAACCTCCACTCGTACTGCCCGAGCAGGCTCCGAAGAACATGCAGGCTGCCAATATCACCCAGGTGACATGAGGCCAGAGGGCTGCATCATCATTAAACAAGCCTGTGGTGGTGATGAATGAAACCACCTGGAAGACGGCGCTGCGGAAGGCATGCTCCATATCGTAGTTGCGCATCGCTATCAACTCTACCATGATGAAAGCCGTAAAGGCGGTGACGAGGAACATATAGAACTTGAACTCCGAGTTCTTGAACAGATCCTTGATCTTAAACTTGATGACTGCTGCATAGAGCAGGGTGAAGTTCACTCCCGAGAGGAAGCAGAAGAATGCACAGATGTATTCCAGCGCCGGCGAATGGAAGAACTCGGTACTGCTGTTGTGGGTGGAGAAACCACCCGTAGCCGTCGTGGTCATCGCATAGTTGAAACTGTCGAAGAGATTCATTCCTGCCACATAGTAGGATACGATGCAGGCGATGGTGAGCATCAGATAGATACTCCATATCCATTTTGCTGAAGTGGAGAGTCGGGGATGCAGCTTGGTCTTGATAGGCCCTGTAGCCTCGGCGGCAAACACCTTGGTCTGTCCTCCTACAAGTGATGGCAACAGGGCGATGGTGAAGAACACGATTCCCAAACCGCCTATCCACTGGGTGAGCGATCGCCAGAACAGCAATCCGTGAGGGAAGCACTCCACATCATCCAGAATGGTGGCTCCCGTGGTGGTGAATCCCGACATCGTCTCGAAGTAGGCATCCGTAAAGTTATTGATGTAACCGCTGACCATGAAGGGCAGGGTGCCGAAGAGACTGAAGATGATCCATGAGAGCGATACCACGAGGTAGGCGTCACGGCGTGACATCGAATTGTCTGCTCCATGTCCTTTCCATTTCAGGATGAGTCCGCCGCCGATGGTGGTCAGTGTGGCTACCACGAAAGCGAAGATATCGTCCTGCTGGTAGTAGTATGCCACCAGCAGACTGACGAAGAGCAGGAATGCCTCGATGAAAAGCAACTGTCCCAGTATCTTGTATATCAACTTACTGTTTATCATTCCCTCTTGTCTTTATACCTTATTATATATATCATATCTGTCTTTATACCTTATTATATATATAGAATATACCTTAATTATATATAGAGACTAAATGAAATATTTCTCAATTTTCTTCATATTGATGTTGTGGCAGAATACCATTACCGAGTCGCCCGCTTCTATCTGGGTGTTACCCGAAACCAGCATTCCTTCGCCGTTTCTCACCAGACCACCGATGGTAACACCGATAGGCATACCCAGGTCTTTCACCGGTTTTTGGGTAACCTTGGAATCTTCCTTGGCGATGAATTCAGCTACATCGGCATTGGCACTCATCAGGAATCTTACGTTCATCACGTCGGCATCAAGCATCATCTGATAGATGTAGCTGGCAGCAATCATCTTCTTGTTGATGATGGTACCGATATCCAGACTTTCTGCCATGCTCACGTAATCCACGTTTTCTACGGCAGCCACGGTCTTGCGCACACCCATTCTCTTGGCTGTGAGGCAGGCGAGGATATTGGTCTCCGCATTTCCCGTCAGTGCCACGAAGGCCTGGGTGCTTCTGATTCCTTCCTCTGTGAGGAGAGGAATGTCGCGACCATCGCCGTGGATGATGAGGATATGATTGTCGTCGAGGATATCGTTGAGATATTCGCAGCGATTCTCATCCTTCTCGATAATCTTGCATTCCATGTATTCCGGCATCTTCTTCACGGCTCTTACGGCAGTGCGTCCGCCACCCATCACCATCACGTTCTTCACATCCACATAATGCTCCTTTCCCACAATCTTGCGGATGTAGGGAATGTAGTTGCGGGTGGTCATGAAGTAGGCGAGGTCGTAGAGCTTCAGCTCATCGTTACCACCCGGGATGATGGTTTCGCTGCCTCGCTTGATGGCTACCACGTGGTAAGGGTCGTTGGGACCGCTGATGTTCTTGAGCGGCTCGTTGAGGATTTCGCATCCCTCACGCAGCTTGATGCCGAGCATCACGAGGGCGCCGTCGTGCACATCCCAGCGCTGGCGCACCCAACTCATCTTGAGTCCGTTGTTGATATCTACGGCAGCGAGCATCTCCGGATAGATGAGCTTGCTGATACCGAGTTCCTTGAAGAATTCCTGTGCCTGCGGTTCCATGTATTCCGGATTATCCACACGTGCCACGGTGCGCTTGGCACCGAGATTCTTGGCAAGGATGCTGGAGGTGATGTTGGTACTCTCCACCGGGGTGACCGCGATGAAGAGATCCGTATCCTCAACACCGGCATCCCTTAGGGTCTGCAGACTGGTAGGTTTTCCTATCATGGTGAGCAGATCGCAGTCGGAGCCGATGCTTGCCAGGCGCTCTTCGCTTTCATCGATGAGTGTAATCTCCTCCTTGCTGCGCGACAGGAGTCGCGCCAGGTGGGTACCGATGGCATAGGCGCCAGCTATGATGATTTTCATATTGATGAATATTTAAATTTCGATGCTCTATTTTCCGATAATGGCATTCTTGATGCTCTCATGGTCGAGATGTACAATCTCGCGCAGCTGTTCTACGGTGCCATGCTCCACAAATTCGTCTGGCAATCCCAGGCGGGTTATCTGTGGCTGATAGCCGTGGTCGCTCATCCATTCCAGAACGGCAGATCCCATTCCGCCCATTCTTGCACCATCTTCTATGGTCACGATGCGCTTGAACTTCTTGCCCACCTCGGTGAGGATGTTTTCATCCAGCGGCTTCACAAATCGCATATCGTAGTGTGCAACGCTCATCTCCGTTTCCTTCTCTACCTCTTCGATTGCCTGGATGGCATCGTTTCCGATAGGACCGATGGTGAGCACGGCTACATCTTCTCCGTCTTTCAGCTTTCTGCCGGTACCGGTCTTGATTTCCTCCATCTTGTTGCGCCAATCTACAAGCACACCGCAGCCACGAGGATAACGGATCACGTAGCTTCCGTGGTTTGGCAGCTGGGCTGAATACATCAGGTTGCGCAGTTCGTGCTCATCCATCGGCGAAGCGATGGTGAGATGCGGGATAGGGCGCAGGGCTGCCAGGTCGAAGGCACCATGATGGGTAGGACCATCTTCTCCTACCAGTCCGGCACGGTCGAGGCAGAGCACTACAGGCAGGTTGAGGAGTGCCATGTCGTGGATGATATTATCGTAGGCACGCTGTGCAAACGAACTGTAGATGTTGCAGAAAGGAATCAATCCATCCTTTGCCATACCACCCGAGAAGGTGACTGCGTGACCTTCGGCGATACCTACGTCGAAGGTGCGGTTTGGCATCGCCTTCATCATGATGTTCATAGAGCATCCGGTAGGCATGGCTGGCGTCACACCTACGATCTTAGGGTTCTGCTCGGCAAGTTCCAGCAGGGTCTTTCCGAAGACATCCTGAAACTTAGGAGGCTTGTTGCTGTTGTCGGCAATGATTCTCTCGCCGGTTTCCGGGTCAAACTTGCCTGGTGCATGCCAGATGGTAGCACACTTCTCGGCTGGTTCGTATCCCTTGCCCTTGGTGGTATGCAGGTGGAGCAGCTTAGGGCCTTTCATGCTTCTGAGCTGCTTCAGGATTCTTACCACTTCCTTTACATCATGACCGTCGAATGGGCCGAAGTATCGGATGTTCATTCCCTCGAAGATATTCTGCTGATGGCTTAATACCGACTTGAAGGCATTGTTCAGCCGGATGATGCCGTTTTTGCGGTTATTATTGAGAATACCCTTGGAGTGGAGCCACTGCGAAGCCTTGAAGCGAATCTTGTTGTAGGTCTCGTTGGTGTCGAGCTGGAGGAGATACTTCTCCATGCCACCCACGGCACGGTCGATGCTCATATCATTATCGTTGAGGATGATGAGCATATCGTTTGGAGTACTTGATACATTGTTGAGTCCTTCGAAAGCTAAACCACCGCTCATCGCACCATCGCCGATAACGGCTACTACGTGGCGGTCTTTGTTGCCTGTTTCGCGTGCTGCCACCGCCATACCCAGAGCTGCCGAGATAGAGTTGCTGGCATGTCCGCAGGTGAAGGTGTCGTACTCACTTTCAAGCGGTGTTGGGAATGGACGGATGCCATGGAGCTTTCTGTTGGTGCAGAATGCCTCACGTCTTCCTGTCAGAATCTTATGTCCGTATGCCTGATGGCCTACATCCCAGACGATGCGGTCTTCAGGAGTATTGTACACGTAGTGTAAAGCTACGGTGATTTCCACAACACCCAGAGAGGAAGCAAAATGACCAGGGTTTACAGCCACTTCGTCGATGATGTCTTCTCTCAATTCTTTGCATACCTCTGGCAACTGATTAATGCTCAGTTTGCGCAAATCATTAGGATATTTGATATTGCTTAACAGACTAAACTTACTTTTGTCCATAATTTAATAATTTTATAAGTGCAAAGGTAATGCTTTTTTTCATAAAATAACATTTTTATGGGGAGAATTTCGCTTTTTTCGATAATTCTTTGTATTTTTGCAAAAAATTAGGAAGGAATCAGCAAAAGGAGAGGAACCTTTCGTTCTCTCCGGTTGCGCTTTTCCAGTAAAGTAAGTAACTAAACATAAAGATTAAATAAATGAAAAAGAACCTATTCTTTGTGGGAGCCTTGATGATGGCTTCCCTCTCGATGATGGCGCAGACCAAGAATGGCGGCATCAATCAGACTATGCTCCAGCAGATGGAGAAAAGCCAGACCGGCGGTGTGACCAACAAGGCTTTGTTTAACGCTATCGCTGGCAACAACATCGATGATCTCGTGAAGAATCATGCCAATGAGGCTCCGGTAGATACTCATTTCAGCATCGAGACTCCTTCTCAGAGCATCCATAACCAGAAGAGTTCCGGCCGTTGTTGGATGTTCAGCGGCTTCAATGTACTCCGTTCCAACTTTGCTGTCAACGACAAGCAGGGTAGAGTAGTAGAGTTCTCTCAGGATTATCTCTTCTTCTACGACCAGCTGGAGAAGGCTAACCTGATGCTCCAGGGTGTCATCGACCTCGGCAAGAAGAGCCTGGAGGATCCTCAGGTGCAGTTCTTCTTCAAGAATCCACTCAATGACGGTGGTACTTTCTGCGGTGTTGCCGACCTGGCTAGCAAGTACGGTCTCGTACCAATGAGCGCTCAGCCAGAGACTTATTCCAGCAACAATACTTCCAAGATGAGCCGACTTATCAGCAGCAAGCTCCGCGAGTATGGTCTCGAGCTCCGCAAGATGGTAGCCCAGGGCAAGAAACCTGCTGCTATCCAGGCTCGTAAGACCGAGATGCTTGCCCAGGTTTATCACATGCTCAGCCTTACTCTGGGTGAGCCTGTGAAGGAGTTTACCTATGCATTCCGCGACAAGGATGGCAAGCAGGTAGGCGAGGCTAAGAAATATACTCCTAAGAGTTTCTATGAGGAGACTGTTGGCAAGGACCTCAACGGTACCTTCCTGATGGTGATGAACGACCCACGCCGTCCTTATCACAAGACATACGAGGTAGAGTACGACCGCCATACCTACGATGGTCATAACTGGAAGTACCTGAACCTGCCTATGGAGGAGATTGCGCAGCTCGCCATCGCTTCCCTGAAGGATGGTCATAAGATGTATTCCAGCTATGATGTGGGCAAGCAGCTCGACAGAAAGCGTGGCTATCTGGCACTCGACAACTTCGATTATGCCAGCCTCTTCAACACTTCATTCCCAATGAACAAGGCTGACCGCATCGCTACTTTCGAGAGCGGTTCTACCCATGCCATGACTCTGACTGCGGTAGATCTCGATGCAGCCGGCAAGCCTGTGAAGTGGAAGGTGGAGAACAGCTGGGGTGCTGACAATGGTTTTGGTGGATGCTTCATCATGACCAACGATTGGTTCAACGAGTACATGTTCCGCCTGGTAGTAAACAAGAAGTATGCTTCTGAGCAGCTTCTGAAGGAATTCGACCAGAAGCCAACCATGTTGACTCCTGACGATCCTTTGTTCCAGTTGGAGGATTAATACTTATTATTATTATGTTAGAGAAAAATAAGCGGGAGCGCATCATTGCGCTCGTCAACAAGGAAGTTGTGCCTGCCATCGGCTGTACCGAACCGATGGCTGTGGCTCTTTGTACAGCTAAGGCTGCTACCACTCTGGGTAAGCGTCCGGAGCGCATCGAGGTACGCTTGAGTCCTAATATGCTCAAGAATGCGATGGGTGTGGGTATTCCAGGAACCGGTATGATCGGGCTGCCTATCGCAGTTTCGCTCGGTGCCCTCATCGGAAAACCTGAGTATGAACTCGAGGTTCTCAAGGATCTTACACCTGATACCCTGGAGCTGGGCAAGCAGTATATCCAGAATGCTGACATCAACATCAAGCTGAAGCAGGGCGAGGTAGATAAGCTCTATATCGAGGTAATCTGCTATGCCGACAACGGCAGAGCTACAGCTATCATTGCCGGTTCTCATACCAACTTTGTGTATGTAGAGCGCAATGGTGAGGTGGTTTTCGACAAGCGTGGTGGAGCTGCGGCTGATGTGGAGGATGACGATATCCAGTTGAATCTCCGCTTGGTTTACGAATTCGCAACCACCGCTCCGCTCGATGAGATTCGCTTCATCCTCAAGACCAAGGAATATAATATGAAGGCTGCCGAGGAATCTATCAAGGGCAACTATGGTCACTGTCTGGGTAAGACGATGGACCGTCCTTTGAGCCGTGGTATCTTCGGCAACAACATTTTCTCGCATATCCTCTCACGCACCGCTTCTGCCTGTGATGCCCGAATGGGTGGAGCCATGATTCCGGTGATGAGTAACAGTGGCAGTGGTAACCAGGGTATCTGTGCCACCAATCCGGTGGTGGTTTATGCCTTGGAAAACGAGAATACCGAGGAAGAGCTGATTCGTGCTCTGATGCTCAGTCACTTAACTGCTATCTATATCAAGCAGAGCCTGGGTAAGCTCTCAGCTCTCTGCGGTTGCGTGGTAGCCAGTACGGGTAGCAGTTGCGGTATCACCTATCTGATGGGTGGTGATTTTACCCATATCTGCAACTCAGTCAAGAATATGGTGGCAAACCTTACCGGTATGATCTGTGATGGAGCCAAGCCAAGCTGCGCCCTGAAGATTTCATCGGGTGTGAGTACAGCCTTGCTTTCTGCTCTTCTTTCCATGGAGGGTAAGTGCGTAACTTCTGCCGAGGGTATCGTGGATGATGATGTGGATAAGTGTATCCACAACCTCACCTCTATCGGTGCCGATGCGATGAAGACCACCGATGATATGGTGCTTGATATCATGACGCATAAATAATTAGGTATCATGACGCATAAATAAATAGAAGTGTAGATTTTACGTTATTTATAAATGGAAGACCATAAAGGCTCGCAAGAATCTCTCTTGTGAGCCTTTTTTTGGAATGTTTTTCTACTTTTTGCTTAAAAAGTCTTAAAATAATGAATTTTGTTTCATTAAAAACCAGTTCGTATTAAAATTTAATATATCTTTGCAGCGGCTAACTTAAATTAATAAGGATTAAATAACATTGGCTAACTTCAATAAGTAAGCCGAATAACATCGGCTGAATTAAATGATTGGACCAAATAACATTTTTTAAACTATATCTTATGATTAGACAACTATTCACAGTAAGTACTATGATTATGGCTCTTGGTATGACTCCTACTCACGCATATGGGGGGGTGACTCGTATCCAGGAAACTAATCAGTCCAAGAACGGACAATGCACGGGTACCATTATTGACCCTACAGGTGAGCCAGTAATTGGTGCTACAGTTACAGTTAAAGGAAAGCAGGGTGGAACCATCACAGACATTGATGGTAACTTTGTGCTTTCAGACGTTCAGCATGGTGCAACAATCTGTATCAGCTACATTGGCTTCGAGCCAGTGGAGATGGTATGGAAGGGTGGTGCCATCAATGTAACCATGCAGGAAGACAGCAAGACTCTGAATGAGGTCGTTGTTGTCGGTTTCGGTACTCAGAAGAAGGTAAACCTCACTGGTGCCGTTTCTACCGTTGATTCCAAGACCCTCGGTGCTCGCCCAGTCAACTCTGTTGTTGATGCTCTTCAGGGTGCAGTAGCCGGTATGAACTTCTCTACACCAAGCAGCGGTGGTACTCTTAATTCAACCAAGTCTTTTAATATCCGTGGTACAGGTACTATCGGTGCCGGTTCTTCTGTATCTCCACTCGTGCTCATCGACGGCATGGAGGGCGATATGAACGCACTCAACCCACAGGACATCGAGAACATTTCTGTATTGAAGGATGCATCTGCTTCTTCCATCTACGGTTCACGTGCTGCCGGTGGTGTAATCCTTATTACTACCAAGAGTGGTAAGAAGGGTAAGGCTTCCATTAACTACAACAACTCATTCCGTTTTGATTCTCCACTCAACATGCCGGAGATGATGGACTCTTATACATGGGCTAAGTACATGAACGATGCATCTGTAGGTAGCGGTGCAGGTGTCTGGTTTACAGATGAGAAGCTTGAGCAGATCAAGAAGGCTCAGAGCGATCCTACCATGCAGAAGATGTTCAAGAACAGCAACAACCGTTGGGAGGTTTGGGATAATACGCCACTCTTGCCTCTTGGTAATACTGACTGGCTCAAGGAGCAGTTTGGTACCAGCTTCTCTCAGGAGCATACCTTGAGTATCAATGGTGGTGATGATCGTTTGCAGTACTATGTATCAGGCAACTATCTCAACCGTGGTGGTCTCCTCCGTCATGGTGATGATAGCATGCAGCGCTATACCATGACTGGTAAGATCAACGCACAGATAACCAACTGGTTGCGCATGACCTATAATACCCGTTTCTCACGTCAGGACTTCGATTCTCCTGGTGATTTGATCAATGGTACAGATGTGTTCTTCCACAACATGTGCCGTTACTGGCCTATTATACCAACTACCGATCCTAATGGCAACTGGTTGCCAGAGTCTTACATCGGACGTCTTCAGAATGGTGGCCGTGCCAAGAATCAGGCAGACCGTCTCTCTCAGCAGCTTTCATTTGTTGCTACACCTGTAAAGGGTCTGACTCTGAATGCTGAGTTGAACTACCGTATTGTTACAGAGTTCAACCACCGTGACTGGCAGACCACATACGCTTACGACTGCGACAACAATCCTTATGTAGATACCAACGCAACATCAAGCGTGTATGAGTATTCATTCAAGTCGAACTATTTCAACCCTAACCTCTTCGCAGAGTACAGCCATTCATTTGGCGAGCATAATATGAAGGTGATGGGTGGTTTCCAGAGTGAGTGGTTCCGCCAGCGCAATATGAATGCACAGCAGAACGGTATCATGTCTGGTCTTCCTACTCTCGATACAACAACCACCAAGCCAAGTGTAGGTGGTGCATATAACTCATGGACAACAGCCGGCTTCTTCGGCCGTATCAACTACGACTTCGCAGGCCGTTACCTCTTCGAGGCTAACCTCCGTTATGATGGATCATCACGTTTCCTCCGCGAGAACCGCTGGAACTTCTTCCCATCATTCTCTGCTGGTTGGAACATTGCCCGTGAGAAGTTCTGGGAGCCATTGACTGATTACGTAAACACATTGAAGCTCCGTGCTTCTTGGGGTCAGTTGGGTAACCAGAATACTGACAACTGGTATCCTTTCTATCCAACCATCGGCTTCTCTTCTCAGGGTGGCAACTGGTTGATCAATGGCGCTAAGCCAAATACCGCTTCACAGCCAGGTCTCGTATCTTCTACTCTTACATGGGAGAAGAGCCGTACATGGGAAATCGGTCTCGACTGGGGTGCTTTCAATAACCGCCTCACCGGATCGTTCGGCTACTATCAGCGCAAGACATTCGACATGGTAGGTCCTGCTCCTGAGTTGCCTGTTATCCTCGGTGCCAATCCTCCAAAGGTGAACAACCTTGATATGACATCTAAGGGTTGGGATCTCCAGATTGGTTGGCGTGATGTAATCGGTGAGGTAAGCTATGGTGCATCTCTCGTATTGAGTGATAACCAGGTGGTCATCGACAAGTATCCTAACCCATCTAAGAAGCTCGGTTCATACTATGCTGGTGCTAAGCTCGGAGACATCTGGGGTTATACCACAATCGGTATCGCACAGAGCCAGGATGAGATGGACAAGCACCTCGCAAAGGTTGACCAGAGCGCACTCGGAAGTGGCTGGACTGCTGGTGACATCATGTATAAAGACCTCGATGGCGACGGCAAGATCAATGGTGGTGAGGGTACAGCCGACAAATCTGGCGACCGCCGCATCATCGGTAACTCTACTCCTCGCTATAACTTCGGTTTGAACCTCGATGCAGCTTGGAAGGGCTTTGATATCAAGGTGTTCTTCCAGGGAACCCTCAAGCGTGATTACGCAGCAGGTGGTGCCGTATTCTGGGGTGCTATCGGTACTGGTAAGTGGCAGGCTACCGGCTTCAAGTTCCACGAGGATTACTGGCGTGAGGACAACAAGGGTGCATACTACCCACGTGCAGACTGGGGTGGTGGTCGTAATACCCAGACTCAGACCCGCTATTTGCAGAATGCTGCTTATGGCCGTCTGAAGAACCTCACCATCGGTTACACCTTGCCTAAGTCTATCACAAGCAAGGCTTATATTGAGAATCTTCGCTTCTTCGTATCTGGTGAGAACCTCTTTACTATCACTAACTTCACAGAGGCTGGTGATCCAGAGCTGATCGGAGCAGGTTATGGCGGTGAGATTGGTAAGACATATCCATTGTCAAAGACATTCTCATTCGGTCTTAGTGTAACATTCTAACTTATCATTTAGATTATAGAAAGGAAACAATTTATGAAAATTAAATATATTTCAATGCTCTTATTGGGCGCGACGCTCGGTCTGACAAGTTGCAATGACTATCTTGACAAGGAGCCTGAAAGCAACGTGACACCTGCGTCTTTCTTTACTAGCGCCGACGACCTGGCTGCCTACACCGTGAATCTCTATGGTGTATTGACAAGTATTGGTCCTGGTAGCTATGGTATGAGTACCTTTGCTTATGATAACGATACCGATAACCAGGCGGGAACCGGTTATTCTAGCCGTTGGGTTCCTGGAAACTGGAAAGTAGGTCAGAGTGGTGGTGCTTGGGATTTCGGTAATATCCGCTCGGTGAACTATTTCCTGGATCAGGTACTGCCAAAATTCGAGGCTAAGCAGATTAGTGGTGCTGAGGCTCAGGTACGCCACTACATTGGTGAGGCATACTTCCTCCGTGCTTACCTTTATTTGGACAAGTTGCAGTCTTTGGGTGATTTCCCTATCGTGCTCAATGCGCTTCCTGATGACAAGGAAACTCTCGTTGCGTCTTCCAAGCGCCAGCCACGTTATAAGGTAGCTCAGCAGATTCTCGACGACCTTGACAAGGCACTCGGTCTTCTGCAGGAATCAGCTCCTGGTGGCAAGAACCGCATCTCTCGCGATGCAGCCCTTCTGCTCCGTTCACGTGCAGCCCTCTTCGAGGCTACATGGGAGAAGTATCACAAGGGTACTGCGTTTGTGCCAGGTGGTCCAGGTTGGCCAGGCAAGGCTGAGGATATCAAGGGCTTTGACATCGATTCTTCCATCAATCACTTCCTCGATGAGGCTATGAAGTCTTCTAAGGAATTGGGTGATAAGCTCGTTGGCAACCTTGTAGAGAATACGGATGCTCCAGAGGGACAGGATGCAAGTTTGAAAAGTCTCAATCCTTACTTCACCATGTTCTGTGATAAGGATATGAGCGGCTATAGCGAGGTTTTAATGTACCGTGCTTTCGATAAGGCAAAGGCTAACGTTACCCACAACGTGCAGATGCAGTTGCAGCGCAACGGCGGTGGTACTGGTTGGACACGTGGTCTCGTCAACTCATTCCTCATGCGCAATGGTTTGCCTATCTACGCTGCCGGCTCAGGCTACGACCCAACTTGGGAAAACCAGGGTGTGAAGGCTACCTTGCAGAATCGCGATTCTCGCATCCAGCTCTTCACCAAGATGGATGGATCTATCGAGAACTACACCAGTGAGGGTGCTGTTCCAACCGACCTCTCATGGACAGTAAAGGGCAACAACGAGACTCGTATGGTGACAGGTTTCGCAGTAAAGAAGGGTAAAAACTATGATTCCCAGCAGGGACTCAATCACGACTACGGCGAAAGTGGTAGCATCGTATTCCGTGGCACAGAGGCTCTCCTCAACTACATGGAGGCTTCCTGGTTGAAGAACCATACTATCGACGCTACAGCTGATAAGTACTGGCGTGCTCTCCGCATCCGTGCCAAGGTAGATCCTGATTACAACAAGACTATCGCAGCTACCAACATGCAGGAGGAGGCTAAGTGGGACTTCGGTGCTTACTCTCATGGTCAGTTGGTTGATGCTACTACTTACAACATCCGTCGTGAGCGTCGTGATGAGTTCATTGGTGAGGCTTCCCGCTGGGAGGACTTGATCCGCTGGCGTGCTTGCGACCAGGTAAACGGTTATCAGATTGAAGGTATGAAGTACTGGGGTACTGTTTACGAGGGCAAATGGCTCGATGGTACAACCAACCTCGCTATCGTAGATGTTGAAGGAGGTAAGGGTAATATGAGTGATAAGACCATTAGTGGCGACTATATCCGTCCATACCAGATTTCTAAGATTAACAACCAGGTATTTGATGGTTATCACTTTACACCTGCTCACTATCTGTCTCCTATCGCACAGAGCGTATTCCGTCAGACAGCAGCGGGTGATCAGACCGATCTTACCACATCTGTAGTTTACCAGAACCCAGGTTGGCCATTGATTGCTGGTCAGGGTGCAACTGCAGTAGAGTAAAGCGTGTGAACATATTCATTCTGCTTATGTCTTGAAATAAAAAGCTCAAGGCATAAGATACTAAAAAGGCTCGCAAGAAGTTTTGATTTCTTGCGAGCCTTTATTATGTCTTTATACGTATTATGTCTTTACACGAGTGTTGCAACGACTTCCTCACGGGTACCTGGCAACATATCGATGACAGGAATCTCTGGCATGGTGTAGCAACCTGGCTGGAGACGGAATGAAGCGCGAGCCACGTTAACCAATACCTGAGCTGTGAGGGCAGGGTTGTTGATGCTCATGTTGAACTCGAAGCGCTGGTTCTGAGTCTTGCCAGATACACCCTTGCGAACGAGGTTCACACCATGACCCATATCCTTTACATCATCTACAGATGTTACGGCGAATACGTGAGTCTCATCGTGAGCGAAGTATGGGTCAGCCTTGATCTCTGCTGTAACATCCTCAAGCTTGGCACCTTCCTCCAACTCTACATAAACCATACGGCGGTGGATACCCTCGCCCAATGGGATAGTAACAGAGAGTGCTTCCTTGACACCCTTCTTGCTACGAACGCAAACTGAGTGTCCCATGCTCATACCAGGACCGAAGTTGGTATAGGTCAATCCCTTTGGAGCCAGACTTTCCATCAATACACGTACGATAGAGTCTGAACCTGGATCCCAGCCGGCAGAGATAACGCTTACCTTGCCTGCCTTCTTGCAGTTCTCCATCTGCTTGGTGCGATAGTCAAGGATGCTGGTGTGGATATCGAAGCTATCTACGGTGTTGATGCCGAGTGCAACGATCTTCTCTGCATACTCAGGGCAAGAACGGGTAGGAGTAGCGAGGATAGCAACATCTACATCCTTCAACTTGGTGATGTCATCTACTACCTCATAGTTAGCCAACTCAGCTGGTTTGTCCTTAGCACCCTGGCGACGAACGATACCTGCGATCTCGAAATCAGGAGCTGCTTCGAGAGCCTCTACTGTAAACTTACCGATGTTGCCGTAACCTACTACGGCTGCTCTAAACTTTTTCATTTGATGTATTTATTTCTTTTATATTGTTGTTTATTTTGGATAATTCCTTCTAGATATCTATTTCCGGTTGCAAAAGTATAGCTTTTTCTTGAAATACGTGACGTTTTAATAGATTTTTAACTCATAAAACTTGCAAAAGGTAATAAAATCATAGTTTCTAGGTAGAATGAAGGGGGAATTGTAAGGGTTCTGGAAGAGATTCCTTACAGTTTCGTGATTTCAAGGATTTAAGAGATAGCCTTATTCTTTAAAGCTTTTGCCCTTACAGGGCGTCGGGGGTGCGTTCATAATTACCCAGGGCGATGCCCTGGGCTAAGAGCTTCTGCCCTTTCAGGGCGTATTGGGTAATTTCAACCGTACAGGTCGAATTAGTTTCTACCCTTAAGGGAAATCGTTAATACCCTTAAGGGAAAATAATTATTCCCTTAAAGGAATTACTTTCTACCTTTAAAGGAAATTGTTAATACCCTTAAGGGAAAATAATTATTCCCTTAAAGGAATTACTTTCTACCTTTAAAGGAAATTGTTCCTGTACCTAATAGAATTCTTCGTTCATAAGTTTTGAATGTAGGTTCAAAAGTATTGAATGTACGTTCATAAGTTTTGAATGTACGTTCAAAACTTATGAATGGAACTTTCTTCTAGTCTTAAAAACAATTTCCATAGGGGATAAAGGCTTTTTCTTATAGGGGTGTCGGCAATATAATCCAATACCAGATACAATAAATCCCTATTCCGTGCGTTCATATTATTATAATTAATTTATGAAAGAGGTATAACTAAGTGTTTAAATAGGTATAACCAAGTGTTTAAATAGTAAGGAGAAAATAAAAATGATAGAATATATTCATGGCGATCTGACCGAACTGACCCCGGCAATGGCAGTAGTAGAGACTGCAGGGGTGGGGTACGGACTCAATATTTCGCTCAATACCTATACTGCCATTCAGGGCAAACAGGAAGTAAAACTCTACGTGCATGAGGTTTTGGTGGCAGGTGGAAGAGATGACTCTTTCACCCTTTTCGGTTTCGCCTCCAAGCAGGAGCGCGAACTCTATCGCCAGCTCATCACCGTATCGGGTGTGGGAGGCAATACGGCGAGAATGATTCTCTCGTCGATGTCGCCAAGCGAACTCTGCAATGTGATTTCTACAGGCAACGAGAAGATGCTGAAGACCGTGAAGGGTATCGGATTGAAGACCGCCCAGCGCATCATCATCGACCTGAAGGATAAGATCGTGAGTCTGGGCATTGCCGATGAGCTGCCGGCTAATGGTGGTAATGTGGTGATGGTGAACAATGATATCAAGGATGAGGCTGTCAGTGCCCTCACCATGCTCGGTTTCTCACCTGCACCTTCTGCCAAGGTGGTAGTGGATATCCTGAAGGCGCAGCCTGATCTGCCGGTGGAGCAGGTTGTAAAGCTTGCCTTGAAGCAAATCAAATAACTTTATGAAGGGGCAAAGAATCTTTTATTTTTTGATGGCTTGGCTGATGGTGGCAACCTTCGGCTATGCCCTCGCTTTGCCTTTTCCGCAGCAAGACAAGAAGCTTCCAAAGCACCAGCCCATTCAGGTAGATGAGGATACGATTCCTGATTCCCTGCTGCATCCCCGTTGGAAAATCCAGCTTACCCAACCTTATTCCCTGAGCGATCTCTATCAGAGTCCGCTCGACCTCAAGCGTCCTGATGCCCTCCGGTATCAGGTCATCTACAATGATACCCTCAACCGTTATGTCATCGGCAACAGGATGGGCAATACCTGGCTTTCGGCTCCCATCATGCTCACTCCGGATGAATATATGAAATGGACGGAACAGAACGAGCGCAATGCCTTCTATCGCCAGAAGAACGATGAAATCTATCAGGCGAAGGGCAAGGAGAAGTTCGATTTTTCTGATATGCACTTCGATCTGGGACCTGCCGAGAAAATCTTCGGTCCCGGTGGAATCCGTGTCAAGACCCAGGGTACTGCCGAACTGAAGTTTGGTATCAACAAGAAGAATATCGACAACCCGTCGCTGCCTATCCGCAACCGCAAGACCACGATGATGAACTTTGATGAGAAGATCAATCTCAACGTGAATGGAAAGGTGGGCGATAAGATGGATCTCAACCTGAATTACAACACCGATGCCACCTTCGACTACGATGCCCAGAACATGAAGCTGAAGTATGATGGCAAGGAAGATGAGATTATCAAGCTGGTTGAGGCGGGCAATGTATCCTTTCCCAGCAACTCCTCGCTCATCAAGGGCGCCAGCAGTCTTTTTGGTGTAAGAACCGATATGCAGTTTGGCAAGCTCAAGCTGCAGACGGTGTTCTCACAGAAGAAGTCGGCTTCCAAGAGTGTATCGAGCCGGGGTGGCGTGCAGCTTACTCCCTTCGAGCTTAATGTGGCAGATTACGAGGAAAACCGTCACTTCTTCCTCTCTCAATATTTCCGAAGTCATTATGATGCCTGGATGCAGAAACTGCCGAATCTGCTGACGGGTATCACCATCAACCGTGTGGAAATCTGGGTTACCAACAAGACGGGAACCACCACGAATACCCGAAACATCATCGCCCTGACCGACCTGGGAGAAAACGAGAAGGTGAGCAACCCGATGTGGGGGGCAGGAGGAACGATGGTGCCGGCTAACCAGGCGAATACCGAGTATACATCGATGACAGGTCAGTTTGCCGCTGCCCGTGACATCAACCAGACAGCCTCTGTCCTGGAAGGTGGCGGACTGATAGGCGGCAGCGATTTCGAGAAGCTGGAGAGTGCCCGTCTGCTCAATTCCTCTGAATATACCGTGAACCAGGCGATGGGATATGTGTCGCTGAAGTCTGGCCTGCAGACCGACCAGGTTCTTGCCGTGGCATACGAATATACCTATGGCGGAGTGACCTATCAGGTGGGCGAGTTTGCCTCGGATATCACCGATACCAAGCAGGCTCTCTTCGTGAAGTCGCTGAAGAATACCAGTTGCAATCCACAGCAGGGCAACTGGGACCTGATGATGAAGAACGTATATTATCTCTCTTCGCAGGTGGAAAAGGAAAAGTTCCGCCTCGATGTGAAATATCAGAGTGATACAACGGGTGTCTATGTCAACTATATTCCGGAAACGCAGGTGAAGAACCAGCCTATCATCCGTGTGCTGGGTGCCGATCGGCTTGATAACAACAACAAGGCGCGCAGCAATGGTTACTTCGATTATGTAGAGGGCTATACCGTATCGAATGGTCGCGTGTTCATGCCGAAGGTGGAACCGTTCGGCAGTTATATGCAGGATTATCTTGTCAAGAAGGGCGTGTCTGAGGAGCAGGCTGAGAAGTATGCCTTCACCGAACTCTATGACAGTACGAAGACCATCGCCAGGCAGATAGCCGAAAAGAATAAGTATCTCATCGTGGGACAGTTCAAGGGTTCGGCAGCCAATGTCATCTCCCTCGATGCCTACAATGTGCCGCAGGGTTCGGTAGTGGTGACGGCAGGTGGCGTTACCCTGAAGGAGGGTACCGACTACTCGGTGGATTACAATGCCGGAGAGGTGACCATCCTCAACCAGAGCATCATCGATGCCGGTACGGCGGTCAACGTCTCTCTGGAGAGCAATACCGATTACGGACAGATGAGAAAGACGATGGTAGGATTCAACTGGGAGTATGAATTCTCCAAAAATTTCCAGATCAGCGGAACCTTGCAGCATCTCTCGGAACAGGCGCTCACCAACAAGGTGGCGATGGGCAGCGAACCGCTGAAGAATACGCTCTGGGGCATCAACCTGAACTGGAAGAAGGAGAGCCAATGGCTTACCAATATGCTCGACAAGATACCGTTCCTGCATCTCACCCAACCTTCCTACATCTCTTTCAAGAGTGAGTTTGCCCAGCTTCTGGCGGGCGAGGCAGGAGGAGTGCAGGACAATGCTTCGTATATTGATGACTTCGAGAATACCAAGGGAACCATCGACGTGATGACTCCTACTTCGTGGGTTATCTCCAGTGTGCCGTCGCTCAACTTCAAGGATGATTACAATGACAAGACGGGGTTGACCAGCGGTTACCATCGTTCCCGCCTTGCCTGGTACACCATCGATCCGCTCTTCACCCGAAGGGGAAGTTCGCTCACTCCGGGTCATATCAAGAGCGACCTCAAGCAGTTGAGCAACCACTACGTGAGAGAGGTGTATGTAAAGGAGCTTTTCCCTCTGCGCCAGCAGAGCACCTATCAGGGAGCCACCAGCACCCTGAGTGTTCTCAATCTGGCTTACTATCCATCGGAGCCGGGACCTTACAACTTCAATGTATCCGATCTGCAGTCGGATGGTACCCTTGCCAATCCGTCCCGCAACTGGGGTGGAATGATGCGCAAGCTGGATACCAACGATTTCGAGCAGGCAAACGTGGAGTATATCGAGTTCTGGATGCTCGATCCGTTCATCTATTCCCGAGAGCAATCGGATGCAGCCGACTACGGTGGCGACTTCTACATCAACCTGGGCGAGGTGAGTGAGGACATCCTGCGGGATGGCAAGAAGTTTTATGAGAGCGGAATGCCGGTGGATGGCAGCAACAGCTTCACCTATACGCAGTGGGGTAAGATTCCTACGCAGAGCACCGTGACCTATGCTTTCGCCACGACGAGCGGAAGCCGTGCCCTGCAGGATGTGGGATTCAATGGTCTGACCGATGCCGAAGAGCAGGAATTCTACAAGAGTGCCTATCTCAACCAGATACAGGGAAAGGTGAACCAGGCGGTGTTTGATAGTATCTTTGCTGACCCTGCCCGGGATAACTATCACTATTTCAGAGGATCTGACTGGGATGAGATGCGTGCGCCCATCCTTCAACGATATAAGTACATCAACAACCCTCAAGGCAATTCGCCTGACAGCGAAAGCCGTACCGAGAGTTATGATACCTCCTATAAATCTACACCGGATGTGGAGGACATCAACCAGGACTATACGCTGAACGAATATGAGAAGTATTTCCAGTATCACGTGAGCATCCGTCCGGAAGATCTCGTGGTGGGCAGCAACTTCATCGTGGATAAGCGCGAATACACCCAGACTTGGCGAGACAACACGAAATCCACGGTTACCTGGTATCAGTTCCGCATTCCTGTGGATGAGTTTGAGAAGCGTCAGGGAAACATCAACGATTTCTCCAGCATCCGCTTCATGCGAATGTTCCTCACCAACTTCAAGAAGCCTATCGTGCTCCGTTTCGGTACGCTCGACCTGGTACACAGCAAGTGGCGTACCTACGACCAGCCGTTGGGTGCAGCCAGTGGCGGAACCTTGGAGGCGAGTGCAGTCAGTCTGGAGGAAAATGCCGAGAAGACACCGGTCAACTATGTGCTTCCTCCGGGTATCAGCCGCGAGCAGGACCCATCGCAGCCACAGCTTGTCGAGGCAAACGAGCAGGCTCTGAGTCTGGTGGTGAAGGATCTGACCCATGGCGAGGCAAAGGCGGTATATAAGAACTCTACCCTCGATCTCCGCCAGTACAAGCGCATCCAGATGTTTACCCATGCCAATGCCCTGGAGCAGAACGCCACCAATCTGAAGAACGACCAGCTGGCGGTCTTCATCCGTCTGGGCAGCGACTATAAGAACAATTACTATGAGTATGAGATTCCGCTCAAGCTGACCGAACCTCGCAACAATTATAACCGCAACAGTTCTGCCGACAGAAAGCTGGTCTGGCCGGAGGAGAATATGCTCAATGTAAACCTGAGCGTATTTACCAGCCTCAAGAAGGAGCGCAACAAGGCGAAGGCTGCCGGTATGGCTTCCTATATGGCACCTTATATGATGATGGATGCTGAACATCCGGGCAACCGGATTACCATCGTGGGCAATCCGAGCCTGGGAGAGGTAAAGACGCTGATGATAGGTGTGAGAAACAATTCGGATGAGGTGAAGAGTGGAGAAGTCTGGGTCAACGAGCTCCGGCTTCTGGAGCATAACAACAAGGGAGGATGGGCAGCCAATGCCAATCTGAACGTGCAGCTCTCCGACCTGGGTAGCGTGAATGCCACCGGTCGCTATATGAGCGAAGGCTTCGGCGGTCTGGAAGACGGTGTGGCTAGCCGCAGTACCGATAATTATGGTGCCTATAGCGTGACCACCTCGTTGGAGATGGGTAAGTTCTTCCCCGACAAGGCGAAGGTAAGCATACCTTTATATTATAGTGTGACGAAGGAGAAGACTTCTCCGAAATACAATCCGCTGGATACGGATATGGAACTGAAGGATGCGCTGGATGCCGCCGGTTCGAAGGCTGAGCGGGACTCTATCGAGAACATCGCCGTGACCAAAGTCACCCAGACCAACTTCTCGGTATCCAATGCCCGGGTAGGTATCGCCACCCGTCGTCATCCGATGCCTTACGATCCAGCCAACTTCTCGTTTACCTACAGTCATGCCCATCAGCATACCACGGGTGAGACCACGGTCTTCGAGAATCGGGACAACTGGCGCGGAGCCCTGGATTATTCCTGGACACCGGTCTATAAGGCGTGGGAACCTTTCAAGAAGTGGAAGAACAAGAGCAAGTGGCTCGACATTCTGAAGCGATTCGGATTAAATTGGTTGCCTCAGAACATAGCCTTCAATACGGAGATGACGCACGAGACTTATGAGCTGCAGGAACGCGATATGGAGAGTACGCTCAATTCGCAGCTGCCGCTCACCGTAAGCGACCAGTTCCTCTGGAACCGCGAGTTCTCTCTGCGCTGGGATCTGACCAAGAACCTGCACATGAACTTCCAGAGTGCCACCCATGCACAGGTAGATGTGCCTTATCCGGATGTGAATGCCGATCTCTATGCCGACCAGTATCATGCCTGGAAGGATTCGGTGTATCGGAGTTCGGTATGGCAGAGTGTGAAGAGCTGGGGTACGCCGCTCGACTACAGTCAGAACTTCACGGCATCCTATAAGTTGCCTATCCATCTGCTGCCAGTCTTCGACTGGGTGAATACCGATGCCTCCTACAACGCCAACTATACTTGGGAGCGAGGTACGGAGGATGAGAACGGCAACTCGTATGGCAACACCATCAACACCCAGCGCGAGCTGACGATTAACGGAAGCTTCGACCTGGTGCGCCTCTACAACCACATCCCATTCCTCAAGAAGGCGAATGACCGATTCAACCGCTCGATAAGCAGGAGTGAGATAGAGAGGAAGAAGAAGGAGAAGGAAGCCAAGAGGAAGCAGGCTTTGCTGAAGAATGCACAGCAGAAGAATGATATGCAGAAGAATCAGGTAGATCTGGCAAAGGCGCTTCCGAAAAACAGGAAGGCTTTCGAGAAGGAAATCACCCTCCTGCCGGATACTACCCTGCTCATCAGACATGGCAAGAACAGCAAGCGACTCATCATTTCTGCTAAGACGGAGGATGGAAAGGTGTATCATCTGAAATACAAAAAGGTGGATAACAACCAGATCCGTATCAAGTCGAAGGTGGATAGCATGATGAAGCTGAAGATTACGGTGATGCCGAAAGAGCCGCTCGATAACGAAAAATGGTATCGGACAGCCCAGACGGCAGCCCGATTGGCAATGATGCTGCGCAAGGTGAGCTTCACCTACCGCAACAACTATCAGATGCTTCTGCCGGGCTTTACTCCTAACGTGGGTGATGCCTTCGGACAGAAGAAAGTGGGAACGATGGCGCCGGGACTGGATTTCGCCTTCGGACTGGTGGATGACAGCTATATAGGAAAGGCAAGAGACAACGACTGGCTGCTCTGCAACGACTCGATCGCTACGCCGGCTACTACCAGCAAGACCGAGAACCTGCAGTTGCGTGCCACCCTGGAACCGGTCAAGGATTTCAAGATTGATCTTTCTGCCACCCGCACCATGACCACGCAAAAGAGCATACAATATATGTATGAGGGTACACCGACCACCCAGAGCGGAACTTTCCAGATGACTACCATCTCGCTGAGCTCGGCTTTCGAGGGAATCGGAAATGCCAACAGTGGTTATCGCAGCAGGACTTTCGAGAAGTTTGTCAACTCGCTCGATGGTTTCCGCCAGCGGGTGGAGTCGCAGTATGCCGGAACGGTATATCCTGTGGGTTCTACCTTGGGCGGTGGCAAGTATGATGCTTCCCGCACACCGGTTAATCCGTATAGTGGTGATGTGATGATTCCTGCATTCCTCAATGCCTATACTTCGATGGGCGGCAGTTCGCTCTCCATCTTCCCGGCATTGAGCCGACTCTTGCCAAACTGGACGGTGCGCTATAGTGGCTTGGGCAAGTTGCCTTGGTTCCGTGAGCATTTCAAGAGTGTGAACATCAACCACGCCTACAAGAGCATCTTTGCCGTGGGCAGCTATAGCAGCTACAGTACTTATCAGGAGTATATGAATGGTCTGGGCTTCGTGACGGATGCCTCTACGGGCAATCCATCGCCTAGCAGCATGTTCAATGTTTCGCAGGTGAGCATCAACGAGGCATTCTCGCCATTGCTCGGTATGGATGTAACGCTGAACAACAATATGACTATCAAGGGTGAGTATCGCCAGACCCGAGTGCTGAACCTCAGTATGACGAGTGTACAGGTGAACGAGGCGCTGAGCAAAGACTGGGTGGTAGGTATGGGCTATCGCATCAACAACTTCAACCTCTTCGGTGCTCCGAAGGCACACAAGGTGAAGGGAAGAACGGGTGCCCAGCAAAACAGCAGAAACGGAAGCAAGGGCAAGAATCAGACCCGGAACTACGGTCCTAATCACGACCTGAACCTGCGTCTCGACTTCAGTTTCCGCAAGCAGGCAGCCATCGTCCGTGATATAGCCACGATGACGAGCAGCGCCAGCAGCGGCAACAATGCCCTGAAGCTGAGTTTCACGGCTGATTATACCTTGAGCAAGATGCTCACCATGAGTTTCTACTATGATCGCCAGACCAATACGCCGCTCTTGTCGAGCAGCAGTTATCCGACGACCACGCAGGATTTCGGTCTGAGCATCAAGTTCTCCCTGACGAGATAGGCGGGAAATTCTTCTGCATCCAATAAGCAGAAAGAAAATTCTCTAATTCTCAAATTCTTGAAAATAAAAAAAGCTCGAATGTTTGATGCATTCGAGCTTTTTTTCTATCTTATTCTTTCTTCATTATTTCTTGTCGTAAGCGTGAACAGGGTAGTCGATGGTATAGTGAAGACCACGGCTCTCCTTGCGCTCTATTGCCATGCGGGTGATGAGGTAACCTACATTGATCATGTTGCGGAGCTCGCAGAGTTCCTTGCTCACCTTGACACGCTTGAAAAGATTCTCGGTCTCTTCGTAAAGAAGGTCGAGGCGGTCCCAGGCACGCTTCAGACGGAGGTCGCTACGAACGATGCCTACGTAGTTACTCATGCATTCGCCCACTTCCTTGACGCTCTGGGTAATCAATACCTTCTCCTCGTTGGTCAGGGTACCCTCGTCGTTCCATGCTGGAACCTTCTCATTGAAGTCGTATTCATCTACATGCTCCAGACTGTGCTTGGCAGCAGTCTCGGCATATACCACAGCTTCGATGAGAGAGTTGCTGGCAAGACGGTTGCCACCATGCAGACCTGTGCAAGAGCACTCGCCCAGGGCATAGAGGCGGTTGATGCTTGAACAGCCGTTCAAATCTACCTTGATACCACCACACATGTAGTGAGCAGCAGGACGAACTGGGATATAATCCTTGGTGATATCGATGCCGATGCTGAGACACTTGGCATAGATGTTAGGGAAGTGACGCTTGGTCTCCTCCGGATTCTTATGGGTAACATCCAGGCAGACATGATCCAATCCGTGAATCTTCATCTCCTTATCGATGGCACGGGCCACGATGTCGCGAGGAGCCAAACTCAGGCGCTCATCATATTTCTCCATGAAGCTCTCGCCGTTAGGCAGACGCAGGATGCCGCCGTATCCACGCATTGCCTCGGTGATGAGGAATGCAGGGTGGGTCTCTCCTGGATGATAGAGGGCTGTAGGGTGGAACTGTACGAACTCCATATCAGCTACGGTACCCTTGGCACGGTAAACCATCGCCTCGCCATCACCGGTAGCGATGACAGGGTTGGTGGTAGTCTGATAAACGGCACCACATCCACCGGTACACATCACGGTAACCTTGCTCAGATAGGTATCCACCTTCTGGGTGTCAGGATTCAGAACGTAGGCTCCGTAACAGTTAATATAAGGTGTACGGCGGGTAACACGGGCACCCAAGTGGTGCTGAGTGATGATTTCTACAGCGAAATGATTTTCCTTGATATCGATGTCCGGGCAGTTGCGCACAGCTTCCATCAGACCGCGCTGGATTTCAGCACCTGTATCATCTGCGTGATGAAGAATGCGGAACTCGCTGTGTCCGCCCTCACGATGAAGATCGAACTTGCCATCCTGCTGCTTGTCGAAGTTGACACCCCACTGCACGAGCTCCTTGATCTGCTCTGGTGCCATGGTGACAACCTGCTTCACAGCCTGATAGTCGCTGATGTAATCACCAGCGATCATTGTATCCTGTATGTGCTTATCGAAGTTATCTACTTCCAAGTTGGTAACTGACGCCACACCACCTTGTGCAAATGAAGTGTTTGCCTCATCGAGTGAGGTTTTGCAGATCATACACACTTTACCTTTATGCGCTCTGGCTACTTTCAGAGCGTAACTCATACCGGCAACTCCTGAGCCGATAATCAGAAAATCATACTTATAAACCATGTGAGTTTATTCTAATAATGCTTAATTGTTTGCAAAAGTACTAATTTCTCTTTAAAAAGAGTAATAAGAGAGGGATTTTTTGTAATTTTGCAGCGAATTTTAAGGTAATATAGTCTTTTAGACTATCAAATAGTAGCTGAAAACGCTATTTTAAAGATAAAAGAACGAGATATGGCAGATAGAACTTTTCATAAGCGCTTCAATACGACGGCTCGTGTTGGAGTGGTGGTTTTCGCCCTCCTGGCAGGATATTTCTTCTGGGTCAAGATGGCGATTATTGGCATTTTCGTTGCCATCATCATTGTGGGCATGATCGAGCGTATTCTGAATACCACCTATACATTCAAGAAGGTGAAACCTATCGACCGAGATGACGAGATGGAATATCTCATCATCAACGAGGGCAGGTTCTCTTCCAACAGGAATGTGCCGGTATGCGACATCATCAGCGTGCATACCGCCAAGACCTTTCTGGGATTGGATCATTGTCTGGTGATAGAATACGGACATCATAATATGGTAACGGTGCAGCCCGATAATGAAGAGGCTTTCGAGAAAGAAATTAGTAAAAGACAATGAAAAAGATTATATATATGACGATGAGCTTCATCATGGCTACGCTCATGGCGATGCCGGTGCAGGCTCAGAATGTGATTGAAGGAGAAGTGGTGGAGCCGCAGGACGACACGGAAGTGACCGACTCCACGATGTTGGATTCCCTGGCTGCTGATACATTGAAGCTGCCTTGGCCCGAATCGGTGCAGGTAGGTATCGGCAAACTCTTGGAAAGTAAGATGTTTGAGACATCGCAGGTGGGAATCATGGTCTGGGATATGGATGCTGATTCCTGCATCTACAAGCACAACGAACGACAGCTGATGCGCCCGGCAAGTACGATGAAGCTCTTGACAGCCATCACCGCACTTGACAAGTTGGGTGGTTCCTATCAGTTCAAGACTCAGTTGAAATATACCGGAACCATCGAGGACGGTGTGCTGACGGGTGATGTTTACTGTGTGGGAGGTATGGATCCCCGTTTCAACAGTGATGACCTGACGGCATTTGTCAACAGTCTCAAGGATATGGGTGTGGATACCATTCGTGGTAATGTATATGCCGACCGTTCGATGAAGGATGCGGCATTGCTGGGCGAAGGCTGGTGCTGGGATGATGATAATCCGGTACTTTCGCCATTGGTGTTCTCCCGCAAGGACATCTTCATGGACCGTTTCCTGGCTAAGTTGAAGGATGCAGGCATCGAATATGAGGAGATGTATGCCTCTTCCAAGACCTGTCCTGCCAATGCCTTTACCATCTGTACCCGTTTCCATACCATGGACCAGGTACTGCATAAGATGATGAAGGAGAGTGACAATCTCTATGCCGAGTGCATGTATTACCAGATTGCGGCTTCTACGGGCAACCGTCCGGCAAGTGCCAAGAGTGCCCGCAACGTGGAACGGCAGTTGATCAATAAGCTGGGACTGGATGCTTCCCGCTACAGACTGGCAGATGGTTCGGGCTTGTCGCTCTACAACTATCTCAGTGCCGAGCTGGAGGTGATGATGCTCCGTTATGCTTTCCGCAACGATAACATCAAGCAGCATCTGATTCATTCCTTGCCTATAGCAGGTGTGGATGGAACCCTGAAGAAGCGTATGAAAAGCGGTAGTGTCCACGGCAATGTCAAGGCAAAGACGGGTACCCTGACCGGTATCATCTCGCTGGCTGGCTATTGTACGGCAGCCAATGGACATGAGCTTTGCTTCTCTATCATCAATAATGGAATCATGCATGGCAGCAATGCCAGACATTTTGCAGACAAGGTTTGTAACCTGCTCTGCCAACCATAATTAAGTTAGAAGTTTATGGAAGAAATTCGTAGATTTGTAGATGAAATGATAACATGGGCAGGTATCACCGGCGATTACGTGCCTATGCTTCGTCATATCCTGCTCACCATCACCGCTATCTTGCTGGCAATGCTGAGCGATTTCCTGTGTCGTAAGATTCTGGTTCCGTTGATTTCCAAGATTACGGAAAAGACGGAGGTTTCCTGGGATGATGTGTTGCTGAATAAGAAGGTGCTCACTTCTGCCTGTCATATCGTGCCTGCAGTGGTAATATGGTCGCTCATGCCGCTTATCTATCTGGAATATCCTATATTCAAGGAGATTCTGGAGCGTGCTACGGGTATCTATATCGTGGTGATGTCGGTACGCACGGCTTTGGTGTTCATCGGTTCTTTCAAGGGATTGGAGAATAGCGGAGAGCGCCGCTCTTCGGCTCAGCAGTATTTCCATACCTTCTGCGGTGTGCTCAGGGTATTGATGCTCTTTGTGGCTGGAGTGGTAGTGGTTGCCATCCTGTTGGGTAAGAGTCCGATGACCTTGTTTGCCGGCTTGGGTGCTACTTCGGCTGTCTTGATGTTGGTTTTCAAGGATACCATCCTTGGTTTGGCTGCCGGTGTGCGACTCACCAGTAATGATATGCTGCACAAGGGCGATTGGATTACCGTGAAGTCGGTAGATGCCAATGGTATCGTAGAGGATATGTCACTAACCACCGTAAAGGTTCGTAATTTCGATAATACCATCGTTACCATCTCGCCAGCTACCCTGGTGAATGGTTCGTTCCAGAACTGGATTGGAATGCAGAAGAGTGGGGGAAGAAGAGCGAAGCGAATCGTTTATTTTGATTTCCGTAGCATCCGATTGGTGGATGAGACCTTGAAGCAGACCTTGCTTGACAAGCATTTCGCCACAGAGGATTCCTTTAAGTTGAAGGAATCTCTTCAGAAGGCGATAGAAAAGGATATTCAGGAAGGAAAGGATATTGAGGATTTGAAGAATCCTGCAGCCCTGGCTCCAACCAATCTTCAGCTTTATCGTAGATTCATGGAGAAATATCTGCGTCAGCGTCCTGAGGTGAATACGGAACTTACCTTGATGGTGCGCCACATGGAGGCTACCCAGTGTGGTCTTCCTATCGAGTTCTATTTCTTCATCAAGGATAAGGTATGGGTTAATTACGAGCATATCCTAGCCGACATCATGGAGCATGCCTATGCGCTTGCCAATGAATTCGGCCTGAAGATTTACGAGCAATATCCGGAGCAGTAGGGAAGAAAAGCATAATAATGAACAATAACTCTTTTTTTTCAACAGAAATAATCCGTTGGTTTCGTGAGAACGGCAGAGACCTGCCTTGGCGCGAAACCAGGGATCCTTATGCCATCTGGCTGAGCGAAATCATCCTTCAGCAAACCCGCATTGCCCAAGGTTGGAAATATTGGGAACGGTTCGTGCAAACCTATCCCAAGGTAGAAGACCTGGCTGCAGCCAGCGAGGATGATGTCTTGAAACTCTGGCAGGGCTTGGGATATTACTCCCGTGCCCGCAATCTTCATACTGCTGCCAAGCAGATTGTGGCTCTCGGTGATTTTCCCAATACCCTCGAAGGCATCAAATCCCTGAAGGGAGTAGGTGATTATACCGCTGCTGCCATCGGCTCTTTCGCTTTCGATATTCCGGCAGCTGTGGTTGATGGCAATGTCTATCGGGTGCTTTCCCGATATTTCGGCATCGATACTCCCATCAACTCAACTCAGGGGAAAAAAGAGTTTGCTGCTTTGGCTCAATCGCTCTTGCCTGCCTCCGATGCGGCATCCTATAATCAGGGAATGATGGATTTCGGTGCGATTCAATGCACCCCCCAGTCTCCGAAGTGTCTGCTCTGTCCGCTTGCCGAAACCTGCGAGGCTTTGCGTTGTGGCAGGGTGGAGGAACTGCCTATCAAGAACAAGACCGTAAAGGTGAAGACCCGCCATCTCTCCTATATATATATAAGGTGTAAATCTTCGGCAGCGGATGGTATAGGAAAATCCGAACCGATGGTTGCCATCCATCGCCGTGGAGAAGGTGATATCTGGCAGGGATTATGGGAGCCTTATAATGTTTCTGATGTCAAGGAGCTGCCTTCTTTCGTGAAGAATCCGATTTTGCTGGCAAAAGATGTCAAGCACGTACTGACTCATCGCATCCTTCTTGCCGATTTCTATCTCCTGGAAACGGAAAACCGTCCTCCACTCCCAGATGATTACATCTGGATCAGGGAAAGTGAGATTGAAGACTATGGGGTTCCGAGACTGATAGAAATCATGCTGGAAAAGATCAATCCTGCAGAATAGGATACGTCTCAATACCCTCACTAAGTGAAACTTGAATATATATAATCTCTTCATATAGAATAAAGATGATTCAATTTAATAAGAAAATGAGAGGCTGGGTGCTGGCAGGAGCCATCGCACTGCTCTCTACTTTGGGCTTGTCATCCTCTATGCTGCCTGCAGCACAGGGGGATGCACCGGGGATGGAAATCCCGGTTTCAAAGAAAAAGGTATCGCAAACCATCAGAAAGCGTTTTGCCTATACCGTTTCATATAATCATGATACCCGTCAGCCTAACTGGGTGGCATGGAGCTTGACCCGTGCTCATGCTTCGGGTAAGTTGAAGCGTGGCGACTTTGAGGATGATATGGATATGCCATCTCCTAAGGGAACAAAGGCAGATTACTACAACAGCGGTTATGATAGAGGTCATCTCTGTCCGGCTGGCGATAACAAGTGGAACCAGAAGGCTATGGACGAATGCTTCCTGATGACCAATATGTGTCCTCAGACCCATGCTCTGAATGCAGGAATCTGGAATAGCATAGAACAGCAATGCCGTACCTGGGCAAAGAAATATGGTAAGGTCTATATTGTCTGCGGTCCGATCTTCCTGAATAAGCAGCATCGCAAACTGGGTAAGAACAAGGTGGTGGTGCCTGATGCTTTCTTCAAGGTTATCCTTCGCACCGGCAAGAATCCGCAAGCCATCGGCTTTATCTGTCGCAACCAGGGAGCTACCGGACTGCAGAAAAAAGACTTCGTCAACTCGGTAGATGAGGTGGAGCGTATCACCGGCTATGATTTCTTCTCCAAACTTCCTGATAACATCGAGAAAAAGATAGAGGCAAAAGCTGATATCAACCAGTGGTAAAAGAAAAAGAGAGTCGCCCTGAAAGGGCAAAAGCTTTGAAATTGAAAGCTTTTGCCCTTTCAGGGCGACTTTTTTGTCTTTATTCTAAAACCCAGGGCGATGCCCTGGGCTAGGAGCTTCTGCCCTTTCAGGGCGTATTGGCTGTGACTTATGATACACCTCCTTATTTCTGTTAATAGAACCTTAGTAGTTCTGAGCCTCAATCTGGAAGTAGCTCTGTGGGTGGTTGCAGACTGGGCAAACCTCTGGAGCCTGCTTGCCTACTACGATATGACCGCAGTTAGAGCACTGCCAGATGCAGTCGCCGTCGCGAGAGAAGACGAGCTTATCCTGCACGTTCTTCAAGAGCTTGCGATAACGCTCCTCGTGGTGCTTCTCAATCTCAGCCACCATTTCAAACTTGATTGCAATCTCCTCGAAGCCTTCCTCGCGAGCTTCCTTAGCCATGCGTGGATACATATCGGTCCACTCGTCGTGCTCACCATTAGCAGCAGCCTCCAGGTTCTTCTCTGTATCCTGGATAGCACCGCCCTCCAGGTACTTGAACCACAACTTAGCGTGCTCCTTCTCGTTGGCAGCTGTCTCCTCAAAGATGTTAGCTATCTGAACATAACCGTCCTTCTTAGCCTTACTTGCAAAATATGTATATTTGTTACGAGCCTGTGACTCACCAGCGAAAGCCTCCTGGAGGTTCTTCTCTGTCTTTGTTCCTTTTAATTCCTTCATAATGTATTCTGTATTACGTTATTAATATGTTCTTTATTATTTTTCGAATACAAAGATATTGAAAAAATTCTAATTATGCAAGAAAATTAAGGATTATTTCATTTTCGACCGCTTATTTAAATAAAATAAAGCAAAACCAAGCATTGCCATACCGAATATCCACGAAATGATGGCACTTGTTACCATTCCCAGTGTATGGGTGAAACCTGCCACGATGAATGTCAGGAAGCTGACGATAGCTACTGTCAGCGCGTATGGCAACTGTGATGAAACATGGTGTACATGCTTGCACTCGGCTCCGGCACTCGCCATGATGGTGGTATCGCTGATAGGTGAGATGTGGTCGCCACAGACAGCACCAGCCATACAGGCTGAGATAGAGATGATACGCAATGGGTCGGCTCCAGGGAAGACGGCGATACAGATAGGAATCAGAATACCGAAGGTTCCCCAGGATGTACCTGTGGCAAATGCCAGGAAGGCTGCAACCAGGAAGATGATGGCTGGCAGGAGCATCTGGAGTTCAGAAGCGCTGCTTGCCACCACGGTAGATACATATTCTGCTGCCCCCAGCGAGTCGGTCATGCTCTTCAGGGTCCATGCCAGGGTAAGAATCAGAATGGCTGGTACCATCGCCTCGAATCCCTTGATCAGACTACTCATCGCTTCATCGAATGGCAAGGTCTTGCGAACCGTAAACATCAGAATGGTCAGAATCAGGGCAGCCAATGAACCAATCACCAGACCTATAGAGGCATTGCTGCCTGCAAAGGAGTCAACGAAGTTCATATAGTTGGCATTGCTGGCATCGAAGAAGCCTCCCGAATAAACCATGCCTGCCATACAGAAGATAATCAACATAATGATTGGAATCACAAGATCGCTCACAGATCCTTTGCTCTTGGATGATTCTTCCTGCTTCGCTCCCACACCATGCTCCACGATCTGCAGCTTGGTATCGCTCACCTCGTCGAGCTTTCCTCCGTTGGTGCGCTCATACCATTCCTTCAGTCTTGCATCATATTTGCTCATCGCCTTGAAGTCGAAGCCCAAGATCACGATGCCAAACATAAAGAGGATGGTGAAGAATGCGTAGAAATTGTAAGGTATCGCCTTGCAGAAAAGTGCCAGTCCATTCTCGCCTCCCGATACGAAGCCCGATACTGCTGCTGCCCAACTGGAGATTGGGGAGATGATGCAGACTGGAGCTGCTGTGGAGTCGATGAGATAAGCCAGTTTCTCCTTGGTTACGCCATTGCGCACTGCAATAGGGCGCATCACCGAACCCACGGTAAGGCAGTTGAAGTAATCATCGATGAATATCAGAATGCCGAGCAGTATGGTGGCTACCTGCACACCAATCTTCGACTTCACGTGCTTGGAAGCCCATCGGCCGAAAGCCGCAGAACCACCCGCCTTGTTCATCAGTGAAACGATGCTGCCCAGAACCACCAGGAATACCAGAATGCCCACGTTCCAAGGGTCTGAAAGGCAATGTATCAAACCGTATGCCTTGGCATCCTCGCCTTCGCCTACGGTGTGGTTGGTCAGATGAACGAGGAATCCGTCGAAACCTGTTCCCATCGAAATGCAATATTGAACGGCACCCAGAATGATACCGATAAAAAGAGAAGAATAGACCTCCTTCGTCTTCAGCGCCAGAGCGATGGCGACGATAGGAGGTAGTAACGACCATGCGGTCCCAATCATGTTGTAATCCATTTGTTATTAATATGTTTTAAAATTTTTGAATATTCCCTTGCTGAATCGCTGCCCACGAGTCTATCTTTATCATTGGAAAGGCACACAAAAAACATCATAACTTCTAAGCCCATCGGATCCGATGGGCTTAAAAGTTATGTTTCATGAATTTATAATGCGATCTCCTATAATACCATCACCTCGTATTCTAGTCCGAAGACATCGGCAACCGCCTTGAATACTACCTTGCCATTCACGATGTTCAATCCCCGATACAAAGCCTTGTCTTCCTTGCACGCCTTTCGCCATCCCTTGTCGGCAAGAGCGAGGGCATACTTCAGGGTGGCATTGGTCAGGGCGATGGTAGAGGTATGAGGCACGGCTCCCGGAATGTTAGCTACGGCATAATGCACAATGCCATCTACCATGAATGTCGGATCGGAATGGGTGGTTGGATGAGAGGTCTCGAAGCATCCTCCCTGGTCGATAGCCACATCCACCAGTACGGTGCCAGGTTCCATCAACTTCAGCATGTCCCTGGTAATCAGGTGTGGAGCCTTGTCGCCCGGAACGAGTACACTGCCTACTACGATGTCAACATCTGGCAATTCCTTCCGGATATTGTGCTCGTTGGAGTAGAGGGTGTGCGCATTGATCGGCAATTCCATCTGCAACTGGCGAAGACGAGGCAGACTGATATCGGTAATCCACACATCAGCACCTAATCCTGTTGCCATTCTTGCTGCTGCTTCTCCCACGGTTCCACCGCCCAGAACGAGAACCTTCGCACGGTTCACGCCCGGCACACCGCTGATCAGCTTGCCCTTGCCGCCCTTGGTCTTCTGCAGATAGTAGGCACCATTGATAATCGCCATTCTTCCTGCTACCTCACTCATCGGAATGAGCAGTGGCAGATGATGGTTGTCGGTTTCTACCGTCTCGTAAGCCAGGCAGACTGCACCGCTCTTGATCATGGCATCGGTGAGCTCTCTGTCGCAGGCAAAATGGAAGTAAGTAAAAACAAGCTGGTCCTGATGGATGAGTGGATATTCCTCGGCGATAGGTTCTTTCACCTTGATAATCATCTCAGCCTCGCGATACACACTCTGGATGTCGGGCAGGATCCTGGCTCCTACCTTCACATACTCTTCATCAGCAAAACCACTGTTCTCGCCAGCGGTATGCTGCACCATCACTTCGTGTCCATGTCGAATGAATTCAGCTACACCAGCAGGAGTCATTCCTACACGATTCTCATTATTCTTGATTTCTTTTGGAATACCTATCTTCATGATGTTGTGGTTTTAGAGGTTATACATCATTTTAACGGGATAAAGATAGTGAAAAAATCAATAGGTTGTATCGTTTGTATAGAAGATTTAACATATCTTTCTTGCCTGGTTAAGATTAGAACATAAAAAAGATTAAAAAAGATGGCAGCTATCATCTTTTTGCTTATCTTTGCCCTCGTAAGCGTTTTAAACTTAATAAATGGAGGACTTATTATGAATGTCAATACAGGTATCAAGCAAGCAGTGATCTTAGCCATAGGCATTATCGTGCTTGGATTTTGTGTCAAGTCTGGACTTGAAAGTGTGATTGCCAAAGACCGCAAAGTGGTGGTGAAAGGATTGGCAGAAAAGGAAGTTGAGGCTGATAAGGTGACATGGCCTATCGTTTCCAAGGAGATTGGCAACGACTTGCCGCAGCTCTATAAGAAGATCAACGCTACCACCAGCACCATCCGCCAGTTCCTGCTGGCAAATGGAGTGAAGGCAAATGAAATCAATGTCAATGCCCCTGTGGTCATCGACCTCAATGCTGAGCGATATGGCGAAAACCGTCAGCCTTACCGTTACAACATCACGTCGATCATCACCGTGACTTCCCGGAATGTGAAGGTGGTTCGTAGCATCATCGCCCGACAGGGTGACCTGCTTCAGAAAGGTGTGGCCATCGTGGATGGTGGTTACGAGAATCCGGTGAAGTACGAGTATGTGGCTTTCCGCGAGATGAAGCCGAAGATGATGCAGGAGGCGATTGAGAATGCCGAGAAGACTGCTGCTCAGTTTGCCGAAAACAGCAAGAGCAAGATTGATAAGATCATGAACGCTGACCAAGGGCAGTTCTCGATAGAGGATAGAGATTCCAATACACCTTATATTAAAAAGGTGAGGGTAGTGACTACGGTTACCTATTCTTTGAAAGACTAGTAATTAAATAAATATATAGTACGAAATGAAAAAAATGATTTACATGGTGATGGCGCTTGCCTCACTAAGCTACTCAACCCAGACCATGGCGCAGTCACAGGGATTGCAGAAAAAGGTGAATGCCTACTTCCTGCAGTCACTCAAAGCACAGCAGAAAGCATTGGAGAAAGACGGTAAGGCGGAATTCTCTAAAAACACACCTCTTGACACCAAGCTCCAGGCTGCTATCGACGGCAAGGATATTGCCAACTACCAGAAGATGGTATGGACAGCCTGGTGCGATGCCAACAAGAACCTGCAGGAAGAAAAGCTCATAGAACCAGAAGATCTGACATTGGCAAAAAACAGCTCCTGGAATCTGCCTCAGTGTCTGGAACCAAATGCGGTGATGCCTTATTATTATGGTAAGAAGGGAGTTGCTGCCGATGGTAAGTTCCCTCTCTTCCTGTATGTTCACGGATCGGGACCTAAGGACCATGAGTGGTCGAATGGTATCAAGCTCGGTCTGAGCTTCCAGGATTCTCCTTCCATCTATTTCATTCCTCAGATTCCTAACGAGGGTGAATACTATCGCTGGTGGCATCTCTCCAAGCAGTATGCTTTCGAGAAGCTGATTCGCCAGAACCTGGTAAAGGGTGAGGTGGATGCCAACCGTCTCTATGTATTCGGTATCAGCGAAGGTGGTTATGGCAGCCAGCGTCTTGCGTCCTTCTATGCCGACTATTGGGCTGCAGCGGGTCCGATGGCTGGTGGTGAACCTTTGAAGAATGCACCTGTGGAAAACTGTGCCAATATCGGTTTCTCTTTCCTCACCGGTGCTGACGATACCGGTTTCTATCGCAACGACCTGACCTGGTACACCCAGGTGGCTTTCGATTCTGCGCAGTTGGCTCGCCCATTGTCTGTAGATAAGACTCCTATCTTCCGTCATCGCATCCAGCTCTTGCCGGGTATGCAGCATCACATCACCTATGGTCTGACTACTCCTTGGCTCAAGCAGTTTGTGCGCAATCCATATCCTAAGACCGTGCTCTGGGAGGATTTCGAGATGGATGGCAGACATCGTTCCGGTTTCTACAACCTGCAGGTTCTGACTCGCCCATCAGAGTCTAGAACCTACTACGAGATGGATATCGACAAGAACGTGGTTTCCATCAAGGTGAGCAATGTGGATTACACCACTATCTTGAAGGATAAGCAGTGGGGAATCGATCTGAAGTTCAACCGCAGCTATTCTCCTGCCACTGGTGGTAAGTTGAGAGTTTATCTCAATGAGCAGCTGGTTAATCTCAATGAGCCTGTAACCATTACGGTAAACGGCAAGCAGGTATTCCACGGTATTGCCAAGGCTGATTTGCAGGCAATGGTAAACAGTTGTGCGGAATACTTTGACCCATGTCGAGTATATCCTGTTGCAATCGATTTGGCTTATTGATTTTAAAGAATGATTAGATGACGAAAAATGTTTGTTTATATGCCATGATGGCTTTAGCCGTTATGGGATGTTCGCAAAATAACAAGAAACAGGAAGGCAGCTCAAAGGGGCTACCTTCTCGTGTTGAATCAGAGAGTAAGGCTGGGGCAGAGAAGGCAGATCAGTCAGTAGCTGGCAGTAGTAATCTGTCTGCTTCTGCTGGAAAGGTGCAGGTGCTTACCGCTTCCGATTTCAGGAAGAAGATTATGGATTACGAGTCTCATCCCGAAGAGTGGGTATTTGCAGGCTCCCGTCCTGCCATTATCGATTTCTATACCACCTGGTGTGGACCTTGCAAGATGATGGCTCCCATGGTAGAATCTCTTGCCGGGAAATATGCCGGCAAGATAGATTTCTATAAGGTGGATATCGACCAGGAACCCGAACTGGCTTCCGTCTTCGGCATCCGCAGCATCCCTACCTTCCTTTTCATCCCGATGAAGGGCAATCCCACTATGCAGATGGGCGCTATGCAGAAGGAAGATTTCGAGGAAATCATCGGGAAAGTGATGGGGAAGTGATAAATGGTGATTTACTGCATACTTATAAGTAGGTATTTCTTGGCAAATACCTAGTTTTGATGATGCCCGAAATTTGGTGGTTTATCAGATAATATCTAAATTTGCACTCGGAAAAAATGTTTAATGTAATTAAAAGTATTATAGTATTATGATTATCGAAAATGTTCATGCAAGAGAAATCTTGGATTCTCGTGGCAATCCTACAGTAGAGGTTGAAGTTTCATTGAAGTCAGGTGTCGTAGGTCGTGCATCGGTTCCTTCTGGTGCATCCACTGGCGAGAACGAGGCTTTGGAACTTCGTGATGGTGACAAGAACCGCTATGGCGGCAAGGGTGTCTTGAAGGCAGTTGAAAACGTGAATCAGGTAATTGCTCCTGCTTTGGTAGGTTTTTCTGCCTTGGAGCAGCGTGCCATCGATTATAAGATGTTGGAACTCGACGGTACCAAGACCAAGTCTAATCTGGGTGCCAATGCCATCCTCGGTGTTTCTCTGGCTGTGGCTCATGCTGCTGCAGAGTATCTCCACATCCCATTGTATCGCTACATCGGCGGTTGCAATACTTACACCCTTCCTGTTCCTATGATGAACATCATCAATGGTGGTGCTCACTCTGATGCGCCTATCGCCTTCCAGGAGTTCATGATCCGTCCTGTGGGTGCTCCTTCCGAGAAGGAGGCCATCCGTATGGGTGCTGAGGTGTTCCATGCCTTGGCTAAGCTTCTGAAGAGCCGTGGACTTTCTACTGCCGTTGGTGATGAGGGCGGTTTCGCTCCTGCACTCGATGGTATAGAGGATGCGCTCGACAGCATCTGCCAGGCTATCAAGGATGCCGGTTATGAGCCAGGAAAGGACGTGAAGATTGCCATGGACTGTGCTGCCAGCGAGTTTGCCGTTCAGGAGAATGGTGAGTGGTTCTACGATTACCGCCAGTTGAAGGATGGCAAGAAGAAGGATCCTAATGGAAAGAAACTGACTGCTGCTGAGCAGATCAAGTTCCTGGAAGAGCTGATTACCAAATATCCTATTGATTCTATTGAGGATGGTCTTGATGAGAATGATTGGGACAACTGGGTGAAATTGACAGCTGCCATCGGCGACCGTTGCCAGTTGGTAGGTGATGACCTCTTTGTTACCAACGTGAAGTTCCTGGAGAAGGGTATCAAGATGGGTGCTGCTAATTCTATCCTCATCAAGGTAAACCAGATTGGTTCTCTCACCGAGACACTGGATGCTATCGAGATGGCTCATCGTCATGGTTACACCACCGTTACTTCCCATCGTTCTGGTGAAACCGAGGATACTACAATTGCTGATATTGCCGTAGCAACAAACTCCGGTCAGATTAAGACGGGTTCTATGAGCCGTACCGACCGTATGGCTAAGTACAACCAGCTTATCCGCATCGAAGAGCAGTTGGGCAATAACGCATCTTACGGTTATAAGAAATTGAAATAGGAATGAATATACGAAATTGAAGTGCATCAATTTCACCATGACAGAACACAATTAAATAGAATAGATCAGATACGAAAATAGATGGGCATGGATGACCGTGAGGGTTGTCCATGCTTTTTTATCTTCTATCATATATCTGCATCTTACATATTTGATAGGATAATTTCGATATATTTACGGATTAAGATAAAAAGCAAAATAACAATGACAAACGTATTGATAAGTGCCGCTGGACTGTGCGGCGCTACGATTATAGGTGCCATTCTGGGATTCTTCGTCAAGGAGTTGCCCCATAAATGGAACGATGCCGTGTTGGGATATTGTGCCGGAATCATGCTGGCTGCTTCTACGTTGGGACTGATAGTGCCAGCCTTCGAACAGACCGGACTTTGGTGGCTGGTAGTAATCGGAGTAATGGCAGGAGCCTTGTTTCTGAATGTGCTAGATTTGGTAACTCCCCATCTTCATCATATTACGGGACTAGATCCCGAGGAGCATCGCAACAATGCCCGACTCAGCCATGTGATGCTTTTCGTGATGGCGATAGCCCTGCACAAACTGCCTGAAGGCATGGCGGCTGGAGTGAGTGTCTGTTCATCAGAAGGTGCAACGGAGTGGGGCGTTTCCTTCGGCATCGCCCTGCAGAACATCCCCGAGGGAATGGTGATCATCGCTCCTTTAATGATGGCTGGTGTTACAGCAGTCCGCACCTTCTTCATTTCCATCTTCATCGCCCTGCTCGAAGTGGCAGGCATTCTGTTGGGTTTCGGGTTGGGTTCAGCCTCTTCTACCTTTCTCCCCGTGATGCTGGGCTTTGCCGGTGGTGCCATGCTTTATGTAACGAGCGATGAGATGATTCCTGAAACCCATGCCCACGGTTTCCAGAAGCAAGCCACTTACGCTCTTCTCCTGGGATTCATCACCTTTGTGTTGATGGAGAAATGTGTGTAATCAGATTTTGATGAGGAGCATATAGCAGAGGGTGCCTGCCATATAAAAAGGTTTAAATATCTTAATAAATGATTGTACTATCAGATTATTTATTTATCTTTGCATCATCCAAAAGTTGGAAAAGTGTAAGAAATAGCCTGAAAAGTGATTGGAAAAATGTATAAAATAGGCCGTTTTTACATTGGAAAAATGTATTTTAGTGAGATAAGTATATGATTAATAGAAAGATAGATAAATATTTGGATGATTTCTTTCATGCAACGAATAAAGCATTGTTGCTTACGGGAGCTCGACAGATAGGTAAGACTTACTCTATAAGGCAGGCTGCTCAGCGAAACTTTGATGATTTCGTTGAAATCAACTTCATAACTTCTCCTGAGGCTATAGGTATCTTCAATGGAGCCAAAGATGTAAAGGATATGTTATTTCGTCTGACGGCTTTCGTGCATAAGCCTCTTGTAAAAGGAAAGACTCTCATCTTTTTTGATGAAGTGCAGGTTTATCCTGAAGTTGTAACCCTTATTAAGTTTCTGGTTGATGAAGGAAGTTATCGCTATGCCTTAAGTGGTTCTTTGCTGGGTATCGAATTGAATAATTTGCGTTCTGAACCTGTTGGTTATCTGGATGTCAAGGAAATGTTCCCACTTGATCTGCATGAGTTCTATTCTGCTATAGGCTTATCTGCAGACGTATTAGATGTCATCCGTAAAAACTGGGAAGAAATGACGCCTGTAGATGATTTTGTACATCATGAATTAATGAGAGCTTTTCGCTTGTATTTGATAGTTGGAGGAATGCCGCAAGCTGTTCAGACCTATTTAAATAGCAATAATTTACAGCGCGTGATTGATGTGCAGAAGAGTATTCTTTTGGAGTATCAGCGTGATATCATGAAATATAAGGTGGATGACAATAATCAAAAGTTGTATATCCAGGAAATATTCCAATTGATTCCATCAGAATTGAATGCTAAAAACAAGCGTTTTATTCTTAAAAGTTTAAATCAGCAAGCTAGATTTGCTAATTATGAAAATAGCTTTCTTTGGCTTCGGGATGCTGGTGTGGCGCTCCCTACTTATAATGTGGAGGAACCTAAAATACCATTGTTGCTGGCTAAGACAAGAAACCTTTTCAAATTATTCCAAAATGATGTGGGGTTATTGATCAGTCAGTTTGCTGATGGCATTCAGTTACGTCTTTTAAACGATGAACAGTTTATCAATTTTGGAGCCATCTATGAGAATGTAGTTGCTCAGGAGTTGAAAGCTCATGGCTTTGATCTCTATTACTTTAACAATAAGCGCTTAGGCGAGTTGGATTTTGTGGTGGAGTACAAAGGACAGGTTCTGCCAATAGAGGTGAAGTCTGGTAAGGATTATGACCGTCATAATGCTCTTTCGAATGTGATGGCATCAACAGAATATAAAATCCCTCACGGTTTGGTTCTTTGTAATGGAAATGTAGAGAAAAAGGGTAAGGTGACTTATGCCCCGATTTATATGCTTATGTTTCTTGAAAAAGATTCTGTTCAGAATGTGACATATAAGATGGATTTATCGGGATTAAAAGTGTAGAATTCTGATGAGCAACATATAGCAGAGGGTGCCTGCTGCTATCGACCACATCATATTCCTTTTCCATACGTGGATGAGGATGGTGAAGGCTACGGCTGCCACCTGCGCCAAGGAATCTGCAGAGAAGGAATGGATGTGGCGAAGGCAGTAAACCACCAGCAGGGCAAAGACCGAGGCTGGCAGCACCTTGCCTAGATACAGAATGTACTTAGGTGTTGGCTTCCCAGGTCGGAAGGCGATGAAAGGGATAAAACGGGTAAGCATGGTGGCGGCTACGCCTGCTGAAACCATGATGATTTGTTGGAGAAGAGTCATACTTTTCTTTTTTTGAGGGTGAGAAATATAAGGATGATAACCATGCTTGGGATGATGAAATGGTCGGCACTGAATATCGTGAGGCACAGCCCCGAGATAATCAGTCCGGAAATACTGCTGGTATGGTCTTTTTCCCTAAGCCAGTTGTCAGCGAAGATAGCCGTAAACATGGCGGTCAGCACGAAGTCCAATCCTTTGAGGTCGAAGGTGAGAAACGGACCGATGAGGCCGCCCAGCGTTGCCCCAATAACCCAATAGGTTTCATCGAGCCAGGTAATCCAGAGCAGGTACCATCCTTTATCTGTTCCTTCCGGAATCTTGGAAGCGCTTGTCAGGGCAAAAGTCTCGTCCGACATGCCGAAGATAAGGAAGAATTTCTTCCATCCCAGTCCCTTATATTTTTCGAGCATCGAAAGTCCATAGAATAGATGTCGTGCATTCACCATCAGCACCATCAGAAAGGCTTGCAGGGGATGGAAGCTGCCCAGCAGCATGTTACCAAGCAAGAACTCTGCGCTTCCGGCATAAACAGTAATGGCGAGCAGCATTGGGTACAGAAAGTTGAAGCCTAACTCATGCATGTAAATGCCATAAGTCAGTCCCAGAAATCCATATCCAGCCATGATTGGCAGCGAAGTATGGAAAGCGTGATATAAAGCGATTCTTCTTTTTCCCATCTCTCTTAATTATGTTTGTAGATTCGTCTTGCCTGTAATTGAGGATTTCTCCTGTTTAAATTTGAGGACTCCTCCTGTAAATCTTCTGCAAAAGTACTCACATTTTATGAGGAAAAGAAAGAAACTGCCAGGAATGTGAATGTGGCAGATGAAAAATAGCATAGTTGTGGTATGCCATAAGTATGATACTTAGCCATCGTAACCATGATACTTAGCTATCGTAACTATCTTGTTTACGCCTGACTTACCCTCCCCACCCCTAGAAGGGCAGGTCGGGGGCGGTATTCTGCTGGGACTTGCTGTTGTTTGCAATGTTCTCTAAATAAGAGTGAGGGTGAACACTTGGCAATGAAGTCGGTGAAGGGTGAACCCCGAAGCCGAAAAGGTGAATACTTTGAGCAAGTGTTCACTCCGCTGTTCACCATTCAGTAACTTAAGATTGCAAGTACTTGTTTACTCTATGTCTCATGAGTCTGAACATCAGGCTGAATACTGAACTCTGAACACTGAAAATAGGGTAAAAATAGCGTTTTATGAATCTTTTAAATCCTATATAACCCATTGATACATATTTCTTTATATTCTTTAGCATGCGCTGCTTATAAAAAGAGTGAAACGCTAAAGTTCAGCTTCAGCCCTCCTCGGCGACAGTAGTAATGTGGTACGCACTCTCAAGGTGGCTGGCCACTACGCCTGCAGAAACTATGATGATTTGTTGGAGAAGGGTCATACTTTTCTTTTTTTGAGGGTGAGAAATATAAGGATGATAACCATGCTTGGGATGATGAAATGGTCGGCACTGAATATTGTGAGGCACAGCCCCGAGATAATCAGTCCGGAAATACTACTCATGCATATAAATGCCATAAGTCAGTCCCAGAAATCCATATCCAGCCATGATTGGCAGGGAAGTATGGAATGCGTGATATAAAGCGATTTTTCTTTTTCCCATCTCTCTTCTCTCTCTTTATTATGCTTGACGATTTGTTCTAATCAGTGTTTGAAGATTCCTCCTGTAAATCTATTGCAAAAGTACTCACATTTTATGAAAAAAAGAAAGAATCTTCCAGGAATATGAATGTGGCAGATGAAAAATAGCATAGTTGTGGTATGTTTTGGTTTATGCTTGGTTGGCTTGGTTTATTAGTTTGTTGGTTTATGCTTGGTTTATTTTGTCTTTTAAACCCCTCGAATTCGAGGGGTTTAAAAAAGAGGCAGGTCTTAATGCTTTTACTCTTTCTCCTAAAAAATGGATAGATACCACCAATGCAATTGGTTTGATTGCAAAGTCTGGACGTTATGGAGGTACGTATGCTCATAAAGATATAGCGGGTTAGTAATAATTATCTGTGGTTTAGTAATAATTATCCTTAGAGACGGGAACCATTATGATGAATGGTGAATAAGAAATCACTTAGGTATAATGGCAGTCTCAATATGGAGTGATTTCTTTGTATCTTTTGGGGCTATTTGGGGACTTTTGGTTTTTAGAAGCCCTTTTTTGTTGAGGCTGAAAAGTAATCTAACTATCTGATAATAAAAAGCGGAGCGTGATTTCACAACCACACTCCGCGCAAACTTAAACAACTAATAAAATAATGTAGAATAAATGAAAAGAAAAGCCAATGATTATTAATGGTTTATAGGGTATAAACCAACATTTAATTTTCTCTTTATTGCTTATTATTGGTACATTTTAGGTACTACTTTAGGTACTTTAACTTAATATGTTTCTTTATCCAATAAAAAAGTGGTATCTTTGCAGTGGTTAAATAACAATGATGTGCTTTGATAGGTACAGGATAAGTACCTAAATAAGTACCTAATTTTTTTGATTATGGCAAGAACAAAGAAAGCAGTTAAGGCAAAAGAACCTGTAAAGGTTTGGCTTAAACCTTTGAGAAATGGCAACAAAGCCATCTATCTTAGATGTTATGTGGCAAATACAGATAGCAAAGGTTACAAGTATGAAAGTCTGGGTATGTACTTAGTGCCAGAAGTGGATGCAGCAACAAAGAACCAAAATAAAAATACTTTGTTGGCTGTTGAGGCTATTAAAGCCCAGAGAATTATAGATGCAGCAAATGGTAAGGCTTCTATAAAGAAAGCAGATAGAACAAAGAAAACCCTGTTAGTAGATTGGATGCAGCATTATGCAGAAATAAAGGCTAAGTTGGGACAAAGCAAAAGCAATGCTGTGACTATTAATAATGTGCTGTTGCATCTGATTAAATATAAAGGTGATAAGATTACTATGGCACAGGTGGATAAAAACTTTTGTGAGGGCTTTGTATTGTATCTTGCAAATGGTACTACAATAGGAACAAGTAAGCCAAAGAAAATAGGTGAGCATAAAGAAAAGCCTATTGCACCATCTACAGCCAGACTTTATTTCAATACCTTTGTTACTGCATTAAATGAGGCTGTTAGGGATGGAGTTATAGACAAAAACCCAACAAGCCAACTAAAGAAAGAAGAAAAGAAACCTTTGAAAAGAAGTGGTAATGATAGGGGGTATCTGGAGATAGAGGAAGTTAAGAAACTGATGGAAACACCCTGTAATGATGAGCAAACAAAGATGGCTTTCCTGTTTGCTTGCTTCTGTGGGTTAAGATTGTCTGATATAAAAGATTTGAAATGGCAAGATATAAAGTATAATGCAGATGGTGGTGCTGTTGTTAGTAAGATACAGGTTAAGACAAGACAAAGTATAATTGTGCCTTTGTCTGCAAATGCTTTGGAATGGTTGCCAGATAGAGGTACAGCAAAGGATAAAGATGCTGTATTTGATTTGCACTCTCATTTCACAATAAACAGAAGTGTTAAGAGGTGGGCAAAGGATGCAGATATAAATAAGAATGTAACGTTTCATCTTTCCAGACATACATTTGCTACAACTTTGCTAACTTTGGGTGCTGACATATATACAACAAGCAAGTTGTTAGGACACCAGAACTTAAGAACAACACAGATTTATGCAGAAGTTGTTAGTAAAAAGAAAGTTGAGGCTGTGAACTTAATGGATAATGTTTTTTAATTAGCTAAAGATATGAAAGATTTTTTGAAAGTAGTGGATGCCTGTGATGATATACAGGTGGTTAAGAATGTGGTGAGCATCTTAGTAGAGGGGATGGAAACAGAAATGAATGATGCTGCAATGCTTGAAACCCTAAAGAGTGCTTATAGTGAGTTGATGGATTGCCATTATATAGAAGAACTTGCAAAGCTGTATTATAGTGGTAATGGTATAGATACCAAGGTTTGGGATGCTGCAAAGTTGGCTTATACACAGGAGATACAGGCAAGCTATCCAGATGTGCCTTTATATGATTGGATAGTTTTGTATGGTAGAATGAGCCAGAACACAAAGGGCACTGATGCTATTGTTGAGGCTTGCAAGGTGTTTCTGGATAATAAGTTTTTGCCTTACTATGATATAGACTAAGTGGAGGATGGGGGAGAGATACCCCCCACCCCCCCCTACAGGTGTTTTATTTTTGGGGTAGTAACCCCACATAAAAATTTTTTCTTTTTTATTTTTAGCAGATATGGAAGCAGCAAAAGAGAGAAGAGAATTTGATAAAGTGATGAGAAAGCTAAATGATTTAGGGAATACCCTAAAGTTAGCTTTTGAGTTTGGGGGTGTGGATGCAAACAGCCTCAACAGATTGAAAGAGATTGCTAAATGGTTTGATGAAATAGAAAAACCAGATGAGTATCTGGATGGTTTTATAAATGATTGGTTGGAGTTGCCAGAGTTTAGACCTATCTTAGAGAAATGGATAAAAAGGGCTTGTGCTTTGTATAAGTATAGCCAAATGGAGAAGTATGTAAATTTTAAAGCTGAACAATTAGGAAAAGACTATGTAGATATAGCAGAAACTTATGAGCGGTGGAGGTGTAGTATTATTTATTGGTTAACTGAAAACCATTTGAGAAAAGGGGAAATGATAACTTTGGACGGTACTATCTATCTAAAGAAACAGCCAGAAACAGGCGGTAATGAAGACTTAACAGAATACCAGAAAGAATGCTTTGCAAAGTTGATAGATGCAGGCTATATGCACAAGAATGGGGATGGTTATAGATATGAATGGCACAAGAGTAAGGCACTTTTGGCATATACAATGGAGAGGATATTTTGCAAAGGAAATAAGAAAGGGGAATTCCCTGAAACAATGCTAAATGAAATGTTTGGTGTTAAAAGGTTGGGGCAGGCAAGGTTGCAGCTAAGTTTTAGTAGTAACCCACCAAGGGGAGCTGATGGGATAGATGGGTTATGTTTGTAGATATTAGTGATATAGTGTGCATTATAGTGAGCATTACTATATCACTATTTTTTTGTTACCATTTTTGTACCTTTGCACCATCAAACAACAGGTTAGGCATCTTTCTGGGTTTGCCGTTTGCTTGTTGGTTGTGTGGGAGTAAGGTGTATCGACCAGAAGAACACCCCCACTTGTTTCATCTTCTAAATTTTAAGAAATGGAAGATATAATAATGAGGCAGTTGGCAGATATTAGAAAGTTTAGTTTGTTGGCTGCAAAAAATGTATTAGATATTGATGATATGGTTGCACTAACAGGGCTTTCTAAAAGCTACATTTACAAACTGACCTGTAGAAAGGAAATACCCTATTATAAACCAAATGGCAAGCTGATTTATTTTGACCGCCAAGAGGTTGAGAATTGGATGAAACAGAATAGAGTGAACTCTATTGCTGAGGCTGAACAGGTTGCATCTAAGTACTTAATGGAGAAAGGGGAATAAGCTATGATTATCACAGATTATTATAAGTTTGAAAAAACAGCTTTGCTTTCTGGGACAAGAATGGATTGTGTAGCCTCAACAAAAGGCTATCCAGAGTTTGAGGATAAGAGAAAAACCAGAGGTAATAAGCAAACTGCAAAGAAAGATGCAAACTTTGTGGGGGCACTAACTTGCTATTATGGTAATGTACCAGATAGATTTGGGGATGATGCCAGAAGAAAAGCGGATAAATCTGTTTCTATTGGTAGTAAAAACCTTAGTAGTGTTTATGTTCCAGACGTTACTTTGCCTTATGCCTTTGGTGATGTGCAAGGTACAACAGATGCAATATTGTTTGTGTTTGGTGATAACTTTGGGGTGACTGATGGCAGAGTGAACCAAGGTGCAGTAATGGAAATGTTTATTTGTAGAGGGCAAAGTAAAAATTGCCAAGCCCTTTATAACTTGCTTTGTGATGGTGGTCTGGATGAAGAAATTGAAGCTATAAGAAAGCAAGCCGTTACTGATTTGGTAACACCTTTGAATGCACCTGCTGAGGCTGAAAAAGGCTGAACTCTATAGTAAGTTGTTTAATGTTCCTAATTTAGTAACGCTTATGTTTGATAGTGTAAACTTTAGGCTAACAAGAAGTGATTATAATGGGGCAGATTTCCTTAGTGAAGTGCCCTGTTATATCACTGATGTTTCTGAGCATCATTATGAAAATGGTATTGTGATTACAGGCTGTTTGGATAACCTTAAAGTATCTTGCAATGAGTACCAGATAAAAGTGAAAGATGGCAGCTTATGCAAATGGTATTTGGGGGATAACTTGCAGACTATGGGAAGAAAGGACACAGAAAGGGCAGTTGAAAAATTGTCTGACCTGTTGCACCTACCTATGGATAAAGCACAAGTTACAAGAATAGATGTAAGCCAAAACTTTATAATGAAACACCCACCATCTGTTTACTTACAGCATCTGGGAGTGCTGAAAGGTGCAGCCAGATTAGAAGAACCAAACACCCTGTATTATAGAAAGCAGGATTGTGGACTATGTTTTTATGATAAAGCAAGGGAGCAGAAAGCCAAAAGGGAAACATTACCAGAACTCTTTGAGGGAAGAAATGTTTTGAGGTATGAGCAAAGATATATAGGGAGGCTTGCAAGGCATCTGGGAGTACCAGAGGTTAGGGCATCTATGCTATATGATGAGGCTTTCTATATTGACTTGCTGAACAGGTGGAGGGATGATTATAAAGCTATCCAGAAAATTAATGATGTGCAGTTAAACTTTGATTGTATGAGGAACAAGAAAGATTTAAATAGAATGGGGTTGCTTTCTTTAGTTGAAAGAGTTGGTGGGCTTAATGCTATGATGAACCAGATAACAGAGGCACAGCAACAGGGCAAGTTAAACAGAAAGCAAGCCTTTGATTTAAGACAAGCTATAAAGGAAGCCTGTGCAGTGAAAGATGGTTTAGTTGTAGAAAATGAAGCGATAGCAGAACTCAATAAAAAAGTTGTTGAGGCTGTTAGGTTTTATAGATAGTTTAATTTGGGTTATCTACCAGTTGGAAATTTGTAGATATACAGCCCAATCAAATGACTTAAATATTTTTTTTATGGCAAGATTTAAAATGAAATACAAATACTTTATAGGTGTTGTGCAAATTACCTTTAAAGTCTGGAGTGATGGCAATATAGATATAAAGTTAGATGATAACTTTGCTTTGTCTATTGGTTATGGAAGTGCCTATGCAATGAAGAAAGGGTGCAAGGCTTTTCAGATGGCAATAAATACCGATTGGGCAAGGGTTGATGAAACAGGAAAGATATTCCTGTTTTCTGATAAAGGCTTAATACCTTTGGGATGCTGTAGTATTTATGGAGATTGGGATTTGCATTACTGATGGCTGATTTTAAGAGAGAAACCCCACTGCAAAAGATGGCTTTAAATAAACTGACTGATGCAGTAAAGGAGTATCTTAAAACAATAGAGATACCCAAGGGAGGCAGACACAGGAAAACTACCTTTGTGTTTGTTGGTGATAGGTTTAAGCCAGATAGTATAGATTGCCATATTGTGAAACTTAAAAAGAATGGTGATGGAGAATTTATTAAACAGGATGCAACAGACTAAGATGGTATCTTATGTTTGTTGTGATGAGGCTTTTAAATACTATGAGGTTGCAATAAATGGAGTGGTGGTATTGTTTAGGCAGAATAGTAAGCGACCAGATGGAAAAAGATTATTTTGCTTGAATGATGCTTTAGCAAAGTTGTTGGGCTTTGGCTGTATTGCTTCTATGATGTTATGCTTTCCAAAGATTAGGTATTGGAGGGGCTATATAAGTGTACAAAGCCTTAGAAAGCAGATGGAGAAAGGGAGTAGTTTTATATTGGATGATAGTTAAAAGATAGTGCCCTGTTGGTACAGATGTAGAGGCAAACCAACAGGGCTTTTAACTATAAAATGGTTAGAATTAACACAAGCAAGGATATTTTGTACAGTGCTTTCTATGTTTTTAACATTAAATTTCTTTGCTTTCCAGATAAATTTGCTACCTTTGCACCAGAAACCCCACTGATAGTGCATTTGCACTGCAATGTTATTTAACCCATCTTGCTATAAGGTGGGGTTTTTTATGCAGTTTAGGTACTACTTTAGGTACTCAATGCTTTGTTGAGGCTGTTTTGAATGTGGTTTTGCTTTATGTAACTATCTGACAATAAAAAGGCTACACCATTTCACAATGATGCAGCCTGCAAACTTAAACAACCAATAAAAGAAATAGATTGATCGTTCTTTGTTATATCTGATGAAGAGTAGCTCTTTTAGAGCTTTTGCGTTTTTTTTTTCTTAGACGAAAACTATAACTTATAATTAAACCAGAAAATTGCTTGTTATCTGATGAAGAGAAGCTCACGATACTTAGGCAATGTCCAGAGCTCATCGGCTACAGTCAACTCCAACTTGTCAATCTGATAACGGATCTCCTCCATCTTTGGAGCTACGGTGTCATGATAAGCAATAGCCTTATCGTGCTCATTCTCAATCTTGTTGGCAACCTTGCGGGCATTAACCAACTCCTCAACACCGGTCTCGATAATCTGAGTGCGCTCGGCAATCTTCTTGATGATATTGATGTTGCGGGCAGTCAACTTCTTGCCTTCCTCGTCACCGAAGATGTCAATCATGTTCTCCACATTCTTAGCCAACTGACTCTGATAGTGAGTAGCCACAGGGATGATGTGGTTCATGCTCAAATCGCCCATTACACGAGCCTCAATCTGAATCTTCTTGGTGTAGGTCTCCCATTTCACCTCGTTACGGGCTTCCAACTCGTTCTTCTTCATGACACCCATATCCTCGAACATCTTGATAGAGGCAGGGTCGAGATAACGCTCGAAGATCTTTGGACAGCTCTTCTCGCAGTCCAGACCACGCTTGGCAGCTTCCTCTACCCATTCATCTGAGTAACCATTACCGTCGAAACGGATAGGCTTGCAGGTCTTCAAATCCTGACGAACGATATCGATGATGGCAGATGTCTTGTCCTCACCCTTGGCAATCAACTCATCCACACGCTTCTTGAAGTCGGTCAAAGCCTCGGCTACGGCTGTGTTCAATACGATCATTGCTGATGCACAGTTAGCCTCAGAACCTACGGCACGGAATTCGAAACGGTTACCGGTGAAGGCGAATGGAGAAGTACGGTTACGGTCGGTGTTATCAATCATCAACTCTGGAATCTCAGGGATATCCAACTTCATGCCCTGCTTGCCAGCCACGGTGAAGAGATCCTTCTTGTCGGCTTTCTCAATGTGCTCGAGAAGGTCGGTCAACTGCTTGCCGAGGAATGAAGAGATGATTGCTGGAGGTGCCTCGTTGGCGCCCAGACGATGTGCATTGGTAGCGCTCATGATAGAAGCCTTGAGCAAACCATTGTGCTTATATACACCCATCAAAGTCTCTGTGATGAAGACTACGAAGCGGAGGTTATCCTCTGGTGTCTTGCCAGGGCCATGGAGCAGAATGCCTGTATCTGTAGCGAGACTCCAGTTGTTGTGCTTACCGGAACCGTTGATGCCAGCGAATGGCTTCTCATGGAGAAGTACGCGGAAACCATGATGGCGAGCCACCTTCTTCATCAAGCTCATCAAGAGCATGTTGTGGTCAACGGCAAGGTTGGTCTCCTCGAAGATAGGTGCCAACTCAAACTGGTTTGGTGCTACCTCGTTATGACGGGTCTTGCAAGGAATACCGAGCTCAAGAGCCTGGATTTCCAAATCCTTCATGAAAGCCTGAACACGCTCTGGGATGGCGCCGAAGTAGTGGTCGTCCATCTGCTGGTTCTTTGCCGAATCGTGACCCATCAGGGTGCGGCCTGTCAACATCAGGTCAGGACGTGCAGCATACAAGCTTTCATCTACCAGGAAGTACTCCTGCTCCCAACCGAGATTGGAAATAACTTTCTTGACATCAGGGTTGAAGTAGTGGCAAACCTCTGTAGCAGCTACGTTTACAGCGTGCAATGAACGGAGCAATGGAGCTTTATAGTCGAGAGCCTCACCTGTATAAGAGATGAAGACTGTAGGGATACAGAGTGTATCATCGATGATGAATACAGGAGATGTTGGATCCCATGCAGAATAACCGCGAGCCTCGAAGGTAGAGCGGATACCGCCAGATGGGAAAGATGAAGCATCAGGCTCCTGCTGAACGAGCAACTTGCCTGAAAATTCCTCGATCATACCACCCTTGCCATCATGCTCGATGAAGGCATCGTGCTTCTCGGCAGTACCTTCTGTCAGTGGCTGGAACCAGTGGGTGTAGTGGGTTACGCCATTCTCGTCAGCCCACTGCTTGATGCCTTTGGCTACGGCGTTGGCGATATTACGGTCGAGACGAGCTCCGTTGTCGATGACATCTACCAATTTCTCATAGACGTCGGCAGGGAGATACTTGTACATCTTCTGTCGGTTGAATACCTTCTTTCCGAAGAATTCACTTGGTCGCTCGCTAGGAGCGGTTACCTCAACAGGCTTTCTCTTGGAAGCCTCTGAAACAGCTTCAAATCTTAAGTTGCTCATACCTTATATAATTTAAAATTTCTGATTTTCAATGTTTTTATAATCTGTTGGAACGTTTATTTTCCCAGCCATTTGGTGATTCTCTCCATGGCCTCCTTGCAGTCCTCGTGCTCACCGAAGGCAGTAAGACGGATGTAGCCTTCGCCTGATGGACCGAAGCCGACACCTGGGGTGCAGACTACGCTTGCGCCATAGAGCATTTCCTCGAAGAACTTCCAGCTTGGTGTATCGTTAGGAGTCTTCACCCAGAGATATGGAGCATTCTCGCCGCCATATACTCTCAGTCCGAGTTTCTGAAGTTCTGCTCTCATAAAGTGGGCGTTCTCCATATAGTAATTGATGGTTGCCTTCACCTGCTCCTTACCCTCAGGGGTGTAGATGGCTTCGGCAGCTCGCTGGCTGATATAGCTGGTACCATTGAATTTGGTGCACTGGCGGCGATCCCAGATTGGGTTCAATGCCACTTCCTCACCAGTCAATGTCTTTGCCTTCAACTCTTTAGGAACGATGGTGTAACCACAACGCACACCGGTGAATCCGGCAGTCTTTGAATAACTGTGGAATTCTATCGCCACCTTTCTGGCTCCACGAATCTCGTAGATAGAATGAGGAATTTCCGGGTCGGTGATGTATGCCTCGTAGGCTGCATCATATAGGATGATGCTCTCGTTCTTGATAGCGTAGTTCACCCATTTTCTGAGTTCCTCCTTCGAGATGACCGTACCTGTTGGGTTGTTTGGATAACAGAGATAAATCATATCCACACGGTGGTCTGGAATCTGAGGGATGAAGTCGTCGCTCTCATCACATGGCATGTAGGTTACATTGCTCCACTTGCCGTTCTCAAAGACTCCCGCTCTGCCAATCATCACGTTAGAGTCGATATATACTGGATAAATCGGGTCGGTGACGCCGATGTTGTTATCCCATCTCAAAATCTCCTGGATATTTCCAGTGTCGCTCTTGGCTCCGTCGTTTACGAACACCTCGTTGGCATCCAGATGAATGCCACGAGGCAGGAAGTCGTTCTTGATGATAGCCTCACGGAGGAAGTCGTAGCCTCGTTCCGGACCGTAGCCACGGAAGGAAGCCTGTACTGCCATCTCATCCACTGCCTTGTGCATCGCCTTGATGACGGCAGGGCAGAGGGGCTGGGTTACATCACCGATGCCCAGACTGATAACTCGTTGTTTCGGGTGGGCAATCTTGTAAGCGTTTACCTTCTTTGCGATGTCGGCAAACAAGTAATTGCTAGCCAACTTCAGGAAATGTTCATTAACTAATGCCATATTTTTGTTCTCCTTTATTGCGGTCTTTTTATCAACCTTTGTTATTTAAGTTTGCTCTTAATTTATAATTCAATTTCTCCTTCGAAGACGAAGGCGGCAGGTCCCGTCATATAGACATGGTCGTCAGCCTCGCTGTATTCTATTTCCAGCGTTCCGCCATCCATTACGATACTGCTCTTTCTACCGGCACGCTTGGTCAGGGCTGCGGCCACAGCTGTGGCACAAGCTCCTGTTCCGCAAGCCATTGTTATTCCGCTTCCCCTTTCCCAAACTCGTGTCCTTATAATGTCAGTGTCTGTAATTTGTGCGAACTCGATATTGCATCGTTGAGGAAAGGCTTCGTCTCTTTCTAGAATCTTGCCATAGTGGGCGATGTCGATGGTGTCGATATCATCCACAAAGGTTACGAAATGCGGATTACCCATACAGACATAGGTGCCTTCGAAGATTCTGCCATCGGCTTCGAGTACCGAAGGACCTCTGAATTGCTGTGGATTTTCCAGTCTCGGCTTCAGCATATCCACTGTCACCGAATCTACAACCTTCTTATTATCCTGAAGATGCAATTTCAATATCTTGATGCCCGATAGCGTCTCCAGTCGGATTGTTTCCTTTCGGGTCAGTCCTTTTTCATAAAGATACTTTCCGATGCATCGGCTTGCATTGCCGCACATCATTGCTTCTGAACCATCGACATTGAAGATGTGCATCGAATAGTCGGCTCTTCTGCCATCCTGTGGCTTTCCGATGAGAACCAGTCCGTCGCTTCCGATGCCTGTATGATAAGCACTCCAAGCTATGGCTGCCTTTTCGGGGTCTGGGATGTTGTACAGCTGGGTATCTACATAGATGTAGTCATTGCCCGCCCCATGCATCTTGGTGAAATGAACTGTTTCTTTCATATTGCGTTGTCCTTTAAGTTTGAATACTCTTCTTTTATCTCTCACGTCTTGCCTCTTGTGAGGCTTGACTTTTTGATAGTCTTTCGAATGTTTTCGATGACTATTTGTTTGATTTCGGTTGCAAAGGTACGACTTTTTGTTGGAATAGACAAGAAAATATATACAGGAAATAATAATAAAATTTAGCCTTCTTTCAAATTATAACGAAGAAAAGCTTGAATGCTTACAATTTGTAAGGAGAATGCGATATGACTGGATAAATTTAAAATAATCGTGAAAGAGTAGCAACGAAATGTTTTCGATTGCTTTAAAATGCTGATAAAATGTATTAATTTTGCAGCCGAAAACGAACATAATGTAAAGAATGGCTTGGTTTGAGTGACATTCGAAGATGGTCCGTTTTCAATAGAGACAATCAATAAAGGTATTACACATTATTAATTATTAAAGGATTATGAAGAAGATTGAGGCAATTATCCGCAAGTCTAGATTCGAGGATGTCAAGAAGGCACTTTTGGCTGCCGACATCGAGTGGTTCTCTTATTATAATGTAAGAGGTGAGGGAAAGATGCGCCAGGCTCGCATTTATCGTGGTGTGATGTACGATACCAGCAGCATCGAACGTGTACTTTTGAATATTGTGGTTCGTGATAAGAATGTGGAGCCAACCATCGCTGCCATCCAGGGAGCTGCACAGACTGGCGAAGTGGGAGATGGCAGAATCTTCGTGATTCCTGTACTGGATACCGTCAGAATCAGAACAGGCGAACGAGGTGATATCGCATTGTATAATGCAGAGAAAGAGGAGTAGAGATACTTTTATATAATATTGTATTCTAATTTAACTATAAGATATATATATGAGCAGTTTATTGTTGACAACTCTTGATACGGGTAACACAGCGTGGATGATCATGGCAACCATCTTGGTGCTCTTGATGTCAATCCCAGGTATTGCACTTTTTTATGGCGGTTTGGTTCGCCAGAAGAATATTCTGAGCATTCTGATGCAGACGGTATTCATCGTGGCAGTAGTCAGTTTGATATGGGTGGCCTTCGGATATTCCTGGGCTTTCTCTACAGAATATGCGGATAGCGGTAACTCTTTGGCTTGCATTATCGGAGGTTTCGATAAGTGCTTCCTCCACGGCATCGGCTTGGATGCCATCATGCCAACGGGTATTCCGGAGCTCACTTTCGTGATGTTCCAGTGCATGTTTGCCCTCATCACTCCAGCCTTGATTCTCGGTGCATTCGCCGAGCGTGTCAAGTTCAGCGGTTATGTACTTTTCACCGTTCTCTGGGTCATCATCGCCTATCTTCCTATGGCTCACTGGGTATGGGGTGGCGGTTTCCTGCAGGAGATGGGAGCCATCGACTTTGCGGGTGGTACCGTGGTACATATCAATGCCGGTGTAGCTGCTTTGGTCATGGCACTCTGTGTAGGCAAGCGTGATGATTACCGTGCGGGTCATCCTATTACACCTCACAACATCACCTTCGTGTTCATGGGTATGTCATTCCTCTGGCTAGGATGGTTCGGATTCAATGCCGGTAGTGGTTTGGCAGCTGATGGTCTGGCAGCCAATGCCTTCCTGGTAACCCATATCGCAACAGCTGCAGCAGCCACCACCTGGATGCTCATCGACTGGATTGTCAACAAGAAGCCAACCACGGTGGGTGCTTGTACAGGTGCCGTAGCTGGATTGGTAGCCATCACTCCTGCAGCAGGTAGTACGGATATTTTAGGTGCCTTCTGCATTGGTATCATTTCCACCATCGTCTGCTTCTTCATGGTAGCCGTAGTGAAGGAGAAGTTCAAGTATGATGATGCCCTCGATGCCTTTGGTGTTCATGGCATGGGTGGTATTCTGGGATCTGTCCTCACCGGTGTCTTCGCTACAAGATACGTAACTGGAGCCGAGGGTGTGCAGGGTGCTCTCTATGGCGACTGGCATCAGCTTTGGATTCAGGTGGTAGCCACCGTGGTAAGCATCATCTACAGCATCGTAGTTACCTATATTATCTTCAAAGTAGTAGATAAGACAGTAGGTGTACGTGTTGACAAGCGAGTAGAGGAGGAAGGTCTCGACATCTACGAGCATGGTGAGAGTGCTTATAGCAACTAAGATAGAGAATGAATATATGTATAACACCTTGACTGTATGTTTTGTATGGTCAAGGTGTTTTCTATTATAATAATGTGTAAACCTGATTTTGCCTAAATTCTTCTTGTTATTTTATCATTTGCCTGCTTTTTTATGTTAAATCTTATAAACACTTAGTTACAGAATCAATTCTTTTTGTTATATTTGTCAACAAATTAAAGAGCTGACAATTATGACTAATGACTCATTTTCAATAAGATTGCGAGAAGCGCGCCTGATGATGGGACTCAGTATGGATAAACTCGTAGAGCGGACCAACGGAGCCATCACCAAGCAAAGTATATCCCGTTATGAGAAAGGCATTATGCGCCCCAAGCGTGATGCCCTGCAAGCCATAGCCAAAGCCCTCAACATCAGCGAGGCATATTTCAATGGTACCAATCTCAAGATCGATGTTCCGATGCTCCGTACCACCTCCAATGGTAAGTTATCCGAAGACGAATTGCAAGCCCTGGAAGCGAAACTCTCTTTTTGGGCAGAGCAGTATCTTGCCAAGGAGAAAGAAGCGGGTTTTCCTACCCAGTTCAAGAATCCGATAAAAGGCACCAAGGTATCAACGCTGGAAGATGCCATCCAGACATCCAGTCTTCTTCGTGAAATGTGGCATTGCGGTGATGGTCCCATCGCCAGCATCCTGAGACTCTTGGAAAGAAAAGGCATCATGATCCTAGCTGCAACTCTCCCAGAGTATGTCTTCGGAATGAGTACCTGGGCAGATAAGAAGCATCCGCTGATGATTCTCGATATCAATCCGGAAAAGAGTAGTGTGGAGAAACTTCGTTTTACGGCAGCTCATGAGTTAGCCCATCTTCTTCTCCTCTTCCCGGAAGACAGTCCGTTGAAATTGGAGAAGCGTTGTGATCTCTTTGCCAGTTTCTTCCTTCTTCCCAAATTGGCGCTTATCGAAGAGTTGGGGTCCAAGAAGCGAGAGTTGATAACGCTGGAAGAGATGATAGACATCAAGGAGCTATATGGCGCCTCTCTCGCCGCTTCCATCATCGCCGCCAGGGATTACGGCATTATTACCACCGAGTATAAACGTGCATGGTATGCCGAACATATAGAGCCTAATCCACGAGAAATCGGTAATGGTCACTATGCATTTCCAGAGACATTGGGAAGGGAGAAGAGAGTCAATTCAATCATCAAAAGTATGGAGGAATAGAATATGCAGAATGAAAGTCAAAATATTGAATATAAGGAATCATGGCGTGATGAATGGGATGATATTCCTGTTTATGGTGCTACTCTTGATGACATAGACCGCAATGCGATTGACTATTTCTTGCAATGTAGTATCAAGGCAGGTCGTATGGATGAATCAGAGGCCAATTCGTCAACCGAAGATGTATTGCGTAATCTTGGCTTGTTCACCAGGGAAGGTGAATTGAAGAATGCTGCTATTTTGCTTTTCGGCAAGCATGTTGGGCAGTTCTTCCCATCTGCTGTATTCAAGATTGGACGTTTTCATACAGATGAGAGCGATTTGATTATTCAGGATGTGATAGAAGGTAACCTGATTCAGATGGCTAGTAGGGTGATGGAAGTACTCCGAACCAAGTATCTGCTTTCGCCTATTCACTACGAGGGATTACAGCGCATAGAGCAGCTGGAGATTCCTGATAAAGCATTACGAGAGTTGATATACAATGCCATTTCGCATAAGGCTTATACTGGCCCTGCCATCCAGATGCGTATCTACGACCGCAGTATAGAATTGTGGAATTATGGATTGTTGCCGAAAGAGTTGACTCCGGCAGCCTTATTGCAGAAGCATTCTTCTTATCCTCGTAATCACAATATTGCTAATGTTTTTTACAAAGAAGGCTTTGTGGAGTCATGGGGACGTGGTTTCAAGAAGATTGCCGAGGAGTTTGAACGTGCCAGCTTGCCATTGCCAACGATAGAAGAAAATGGAGGTGGCGTGATGGCGATAATTCAACGAAAGACGGTAGATGAAGTTATCGCAGCGCGTGACGGGAATGTCGGTAATATGTCGGTAACAAATGTCGGTAATGTGTCGGTAAGGAAACTGTCTGGTCGTCAGCGAAATATCATTTCTATGATTGAGGAAAATCCTTTTGTAACAGCTAAGGAAATGTCGGTAACAATGTCGGTAACGAAACGTACCATAGAACGTAATTTGTCTGTGTTGCAAAAAGCGAGAATAATAAGACATGAAGGAAGAGTGAATGCCGGTGTTTGGGTGATACTCGAACAAGGAAATACTAATTCTTAATAGTGTTAGATATGAAGCAGAATAATAATGAACAAATTGTCTTCGATATGTTCGAAGAGGTTGCAACCGAAAGCATCGCTGAGGCTCGGAATGCATACACCTATGAAGAAATTGATGGGTGCTATCAGGAGGCAAGGGAGATTGCTGATAAGGTAAGGGGGATGTTATGGGAAAAGATGGAAGGTACATAAAAAACAAAACTCCCACCGAAGCGGGAGTATAGGTTTTACACCTTCGGCAATTACTGCCTTATTGTGATAAGATGTAGGAAATCTTATTTTCTGCTGCAAATATAATATAAAATATTTGTTTATCCAATAAAAAAGTTGTAATTTTACAGAAAATTAATAATTAAGTATATAAAACTATACTGATATGACTAAAATACTTGGAATTGATACCGGAACTAATAGTCTTGGATGGGCTATAGTGGAAAAACAGGCAGATGAATATCATTTGCTTGATAAAGGTGTTAACATCTTCCAGGAAGGTGTTAAGATAGAAAAAGGCATAGAGTCTTCTAAAGCTGCTGAGCGTACAGCTCATAAAGCAGCAAGAGTAAGAAACTATCGTATTAAATTACGTAAGATACGTTTGCTTCGTATTTTAAGTGATGCACATTTGTGTCCACCACTTTCTAAGGTAGAACTTTCTGCCTGGAGACTCAAGAAGGAGTATCCTAAGAATGAATTGTTTATGCAATGGCAAAGTACTGATGATGAATCAGAAAAGACACCATACGCTTATAGGCATAAGTGTCTTCATGATTGTTTGGATTTCAGCAGCGTAACTGATAGATATATTCTGGGTCGTGCTTTTTATCACATGATTCAGCGACGTGGCTTTTTAAGTAATCGTAAAGATCAGAGTGCTGATGATACAGGAAAGGTAAAAGAAAGCATCAGTAACCTTACTCAAGAGATGCATGATGCTGGTTATGAGTATCTTGGTGATTATTTTTATTCTCTCTATAATAAAGGAGAGAAGATTCGCAATCATTATACTGCGCGCAATGAGCATTATCTGGCAGAGTTTAAGGCCATTTGTGAGAAGCAGGATTTAGATAAGAATCTTGGTCCTGAGGTGGTACGCCAAATAGAAAAAGCCATTTTTGACCAGCGACCATTAAAGTCGCAAAAGGGACAAGTTGGTAAATGCGTATTTGAGAAGAACAAGACCAAATGTCCTTCTTCACATCCTATGTATGAAGAGTTTAGAATGCTCTCTTTTATCAACAACATAAAGATTCAGACGCCAAATGATGATGTGTTACGCCCTCTGTCTCCAGAGGAGCGAGCACTCATTATGCCTTTGTTCTTCCGTAAATCAAAGAAGTTGTTTGACTTTGAAGATATAGCAAAGAAATTGGCACCCAAAAAACAATATGGATTTTACAAGAAGAGTTCTGATGCTGAAATGCCATATCTTTTCAATTACCCTATGGATACATCTGTCTCTAGTTGTCCTGTAACTACCGCTTTAAAAGATATCTTTGGGGATGATTGGATTGATTCTCTTTGCGAAACCTATACGCTAGCCGAGGGTAAAAGTCGTTTGAATGTAGTTAATGATATTTGGCATGTATTGTGCTTCTATACAGACGATACAAAGCTTGCAGAGTTTGCAAAGAATCGTCTGCAATTGAATGATGAAGAAGCAAAGAAGTTTTGTGAGATTTCTTTGCCGGGTGATTATGCGTCTTTAAGTTTGAAGGCTATCTGTAAGATTCTTCCTTATCTTAGAAGAGGTTTGATTTATTCTCATGCCGTATTCTTGGGTAACTTATGTGAAGTGATGCCGCAATATGAATGGGATATAGAAGAAATGCGTAATGCAGCCATTGATTATATTATCCACGAAATGAATCAGATTGATTCTAAAGATGCACGTACTTTCGAGGTGTGTATTAAGGAGTATCTGAAGGAACAGTATCATATATCTGAAGAGAAACTTAAGAAGTTATACCATCCTTCTATGATGGAGGTATATCCTAGAGTGCAGCGCACCAACAACCATGGTGTTTATCAGCTTGGTTCACCTCGAATTGATAGCGTGCGTAATCCAATGGCTATGCGTTCTATGTTCAGATTACGTAAATTGGTAAATCGTTTGTTGGAAGAGGGGAAGATAGATTCTGATACTGAGATTCATATTGAATTTGCTCGTGAATTAAATGATGCAAATAAGCGTAATGCTATTGCCGCATTTACGAAAGAGAATCAAAATAAGAATGATGAGGCTCGCAAGAAAATAAAAAATTTCTTTAAGGCAGAAACGGGAAAAGATATAGAGCCGACTGATGTTGATGTCTTGAAATATGTCCTTTGGGAAGAGCAGGGACATATCTGTTTATATACAGGTAAGCAGATATGCATATCAGACTTTATAGGGGGAAACCCAAAGTTTGATATAGAGCATACTATTCCTCGTAGTGTAGGTGGTGACAGTACAAAAATGAATTTGACACTTTGTGATAGTCGTTTCAATAGAGATGTCAAGAAAACCAAGTTACCAACAGAGTTGCCTAATCATGAGGAAATTATGGCACGTATTAATGACTGGAGAGAAAAGTATGAGTCTCTTGATGGTCAAATTCGTAGACAAAAGAAGATGTCAAAGGGAGCAACTACGAAAGATCAAAAGGATGCAATCATTCGTAAACGGCATCTTTTAGAATTGCAACGCGATTATTGGCGTGGTAAGTATTTGCGTTTCACTATGGAGAGTGTACCTGAAGGATTTAGTCGTCGTCAAGGTACTGATATCAGTGTGATTTCTAAGTATGCTCGTCTTTACTTGAAATCTCTTTTCAAGCATGTCTATACAGTAAAAGGCATTGCTACTTCTGATTTTAGAAAAATTTGGGGTATTCAAAAGGCATATAGTAAGAAGGAACGTGTAAACCATGTTCATCATTGTATTGATGCCATCGTTATTGCTTGTATCGGCTTAGATGAATATAATAAGTTGGGAGCATATTATCATGATGAAGAAAATCATGAATGGTATGGCATGTCAAAGGCTTATTTTAAAAAGCCTTGGTCAACATTTGTTGAGGATATTGAGAAGGTGCAGGATGAAATATTGGTTTATCATTATACACCAGACAATATGCCAAAACAAGGTCGACGTAGAATTATGGTAGAAGTTAAAGCTAATGGTAGAAGAAAGAAGACGAAACTTCTCTGTAAGGGTGATGCTGCAAGGGGATCATTGCATAAAGATACTTATTATGGAGCAATTATGCAATCGGGTGAGGATACACCATATTATGTAGTTCGTAAAAATGTAGATAATCACCTTAGTGATCAAGATATAAAAAATATTGTAGATGATGTTGTTAGAGGAATCATACAAAATGCAGTAGCTAAAGGCGGTAAAGAAGCATTAAATGGTACGATATGGATGAATGAAGAAAAGCAGATTCCGATAAAAAAGGTAAGATGTATAACTTCTGTAAAAAAGCCATTAAGTTTCGAACATCGCAAACCGCGTGATATATCTAATAAATGCTATAAGAATGATTATTATGTAGCTCCTGATGATAATTACTTAATGGCAGTTTATAAAGGTGTAACATCAAAAGGAAAAGTAAAGTATATGTATGAATTCATTAATATGCTTGATGCTGCAAGATTCTATAAGCAAAGCAACGACAAAGTACTAGTTGATGGAAATATTGTACAGCTAAATAAAGATGGGCTTAATTTGTACTATACTTTAAAAAAGGGAACGATGGTACTGCTTTATGTTGACAATCCAGATGAAATCTGGGAAAACAACGGTGATTGGAGTCGTAGACTCTATAAAGTAACAGAACTTTGGAAGGATGGTCGAATTGTTGTAACTAAGCATACTGAGGCTAGACCATCGTCAGAAGTACCTAAAGTTACCAAAGGCTTCTGTGTAGGAGATTCTAAGGGACTGTATAGTTATAGTAAATTCTCGGCTTTAGTTCAGGGCTATGACTTCGAGATAAATGAATTAGGTGAAATTAAAAGATTAAAATGAAATGATTAAGCAGACATTGTTCTTTTCTACACCAGTTTGTCTTTCACTCAAGAATTGCCAGATTGTAATCTCTTGGAAAGATAGTGCCGACAAGATAACACGCCCTATTGAAGATATAGGGTGTGTTGTCTTGGAAAATCAAATGATAAACATTACTTTGCCGCTTCTCAACGAGTTGGTAAAGAATAATGTCGCCGTTATCTTATGTGATAACAAGATGATGCCAACATCTATGTTGCAAAGTTTAGATGCTAATACTACGCAAGCTGAAAGTTTAAAATTTCAGCTTGCTGTTACTGAGCCAATGAAAAAGCAGGCTTGGAAACAAATTATAGAGTCAAAGATAGAAAATCAAGCTGCTGTCTTGGCTCTTGCTGGTAAGAATAAAGATATTCTGAAGCCTTATTATAATAATGTAAAGAGTGGCGATTCTGACAATAGGGAGGGATTAGCGGCAAAGGTGTATTGGAATAGTCTTTTCGGTAACTTCTTTAAAAGAGAAAGGGAAGGCAGTCCGCCTAATGCTCTTCTAAATTATGGCTATGCTATATTACGTGCAGCTGTTGCTCGTGCTTTGCTAGGTTCTGGTTTGCTTCCTAATTTGGGCATCTTTCATAAAAGTAGATATAATGCTTTTCCTTTAGCTGATGATGTAATGGAACCATATCGCCCATTTGTAGATGAAATTGTTTATCGACTTTATGGCAATGGAATTACAGCATTGAATAAAGAATCAAAGTCGGAGATAATTCGTGTGTTGAATTGTGATGTCAATATAGGAAAGGTCAAACGGCCATTGCAAATAGCTTTAACCATGACAACAGCTTCTCTTGTGAAATACTATTCAGGAGAAATCAAGAAACTTTCTTTACCTATTATAACATGACAGAAGATAGACTTAATGCGTATCATATAATGTGGTTATTTGTATTTTTCGATTTACCTGTTACTACGAAAAAAGAAATGAAGGCAGCTTCTCTTTTCCGCAAGAACTTGGAGAAAGATGGTTTCTCCATGATGCAGTTTTCTGTCTATATACGTCATTGTGCATCAAGGGAAAGTTTGGAAGTGCATATAAAACGGGTAAAATCTTTGCTTCCGGAGATAGGAAAAGTTAGTTTATTAAGTGTTACTGATAAGCAATATGGAGATATTTATAACTTCTGGGGTAAACCCAAAAGTATTAATAAGAGTAAAATATCGAAAAAAGTTATCAGTGAACCTATTCAATTGGAGTTTTTTTAGTACTTTTGCATAGAAAATTATATCCTACTCATCATTTCTTATTAGAAAAAGTGATTGTTATGTGCTGGAAATCAGTACTTTCAAATCTATAGGTTGTGGTTTGATGTAGGATTCAAAAGATATACAACCGGTTCGCATTCTCTTCGTGTTGCTGAGAGTTGTGGTTTGATGTAGGATTCAAAAGATATACAACACTGAATGAACGCAGCGGAGTTCATAGGCAGTTGTGGTTTGATGTAGGATTCAAAAGATATACAACTTAAGGCAGTAAGAGCATTTGCCGCAGTTAGTTGTGGTTTGATGTAGGATTCAAAAGATATACAACATGAATAAGAATACCAGAGCGCATAGGAAGTTGTGGTTTGATGTAGGATTCAAAAGATATACAACGTTCTGATACGTTCGAGTTTGATACAAAGGTTGTGGTTTGATGTAGGATTCAAAAGATATACAACATGAATCAAAATACCAGAACGAAGAGGAAGTTGTGGTTTGATGTAGGATTCAAAAGATATACAACGAGTATCCTCATAATCTTGATTAAAATCAGTTGTGGTTTGATGTAGGATTCAAAAGATATACAACTGCTTACTAATATGGTTTACACCATACATGTTGTGGTTTGATGTAGGATTCAAAAGATATACAACACACGACATACACCATCAACCTGCCCAAGAGTTGTGGTTTGATGTAGGATTCAAAAGATATACAACTCCGGTGTTGAATACCGCGCCATCTATAAGTTGTGGTTTGATGTAGGATTCAAAAGATATACAACAATTGAATCGCCTGGATTCATTTCATACAGTTGTGGTTTGATGTAGGATTCAAAAGATATACAACGGAGCGATATAGACAAATACGCCTGTCAGGTTGTGGTTTGATGTAGGATTCAAAAGATATACAACTGCTCCTTCCTACGTTGCGAGCTACGTTTGGTTGTGGTTTGATGTAGGATTCAAAAGATATACAACTTCTTAAAATTGATAATATCCTGCTTCCAGTTGTGGTTTGATGTAGGATTCAAAAGATATACAACTGTCAAACTCAAACGTATCAGAGCCTTGTGGTTGTGGTTTGATGTAGGATTCAAAAGATATACAACGCTGCAAATCCTCACCAAAAGGTGGAACAGTTGTGGTTTGATGTAGGATTCAAAAGATATACAACAGGCAACGGCTTGAAGAAGCCTGCTACAGGGTTGTGGTTTGATGTAGGATTCAAAAGATATACAACGGCGTAGGGGTGGATAATAATACCAAGGCAGTTGTGGTTTGATGTAGGATTCAAAAGATATACAACATGGGAAAGATATTGAATTATAAGATACTGTTGTGGTTTGATGTAGGATTCAAAAGATATACAACAAAGGAATTAAAAACATATCTAGCCCTACGGTTGTGGTTTGATGTAGGATTCAAAAGATATACAACATAAATGAAGAAATCCGCACCCAAAATGTGTTGTGGTTTGATGTAGGATTCAAAAGATATACAACAGAGAGGTGTCTGGCTGTTCCCCAGTCTGGTTGTGGTTTGATGTAGGATTCAAAAGATATACAACTACTAAGCGCCGCAAAGTTTGCACGGAATGGTTGTGGTTTGATGTAGGATTCAAAAGATATACAACAGTTTCACCAGAATTGGACATACCAGTGGAGTTGTGGTTTGATGTAGGATTCAAAAGATATACAACATCCGAATGCAAACAAGCCAAGCACTGAGGTTGTGGTTTGATGTAGGATTCAAAAGATATACAACGAGAAGTCAGGATTGCCATCCTCCAGCATGTTGTGGTTTGATGTAGGATTCAAAAGATATACAACCTGCGAAGTTCCCTATGATGTTGCAGCATGTTGTGGTTTGATGTAGGATTCAAAAGATATACAACCAACTAGTTTGTTTAGTTGCACGCAACGAGTTGTGGTTTGATGTAGGATTCAAAAGATATACAACTGAGAGCTTTTCCGACTTGAATACTACTCGTTGTGGTTTGATGTAGGATTCAAAAGATATACAACCTTTTGGCGCATACTTGTTTATATCTATTAGTTGTGGTTTGATGTAGGATTCAAAAGATATACAACCCGATGCTGATATACAGCGCATCCGTCAGAGTTGTGGTTTGATGTAGGATTCAAAAGATATACAACCTACGACAAAATTATAAAGCGTATGGATAAGTTGTGGTTTGATGTAGGATTCAAAAGATATACAACATGCTGCCGCCAAACGAGCCGATGCCAAGAGTTGTGGTTTGATGTAGGAATCAAAAGATATACAACGGTACAAAGGCAAACCAATCATCGGAACGGTTGTGGTTTGATGTAGGAATCAAAAGATATACAACACGTTCAGACTCGCTACAAGAAGGGTCGAGTTGTGGTTTGATGTAGGAATCAAAAGATATACAACGCATCAGACTCAGGCTTTGCAGGCATACCGTTGTGGTTTGATGTAGGAATCAAAAGATATACAACATATTGCAGAAGATTAAGTTGGCATTCTAGTTGTGGTTTGATGTAGGAATCAAAAGATATACAACCAATGCGGCATTCAAGGTGATGCAGCGATAGTTGTGGTTTGATGTAGGAATCAAAAGATATACAACCAATGCGGCATTCAAGGTGATGCAGCGATAGTTGTGGTTTGATGTAGGAATCAAAAGATATACAACATAGTAATCTGGTGCACCTGCCTTAACCTGTATTTAGGCATAGATGTTAGTAGGTAGGGTGTCCAGTTCTATGTTCCAATATTAACTCACTTGTTTGAGAGTTTTGGTTCGTTTATAGTAAAATGATTGATCTGGTCGCAAATTGCGACTGGTTTAATAGCTTGAAGCTCTTTACGGCTCGTTCATATATATACACAGAACTTATATACAACAACTCATCGCCCACCAGCTGATTTCCGCTTGCACAACAGGTGTTGGGCGAGCGCATATCAGCTGTTATGCAAGCGCACAACAGCTGTTGTGCGGCTGAAGATATAGGCTTCTCCGGCTTATAACATTAATTCTTCCGGCAACAAGTAAAGGTTACTCCGAAGACTTTTTACGTAAAACCGATGCTACAATGATAGTACTTACAAGTAACAGCGATAGTACTTACAAGTAACAGCGATAGTACTTACAAACAACAGCGATAGTACTTACAAGGTGCAAAGACGTTACTGAGAGGTCGCCATAATGGTACTGATGAGGCGTAAAGCGGCTTGTAGCGCTTATTGCCTCACTATGGCACAACATTGCCCCTTACCAGGGCAATAACCTGCCATTGCCAGGCACAAAACGATACGTCGGGAGCTGGTAAAACAACCACTCGCTTTTTTACTCTTCACTCTTCACCAAATCGGCTGAAACCCCGATAAACACTGGGGGTGCGAGAGGTGAAGAGTTACGCACTACTCTTCACTACTCTTCACCCCTCTTCACCTTCGGATTGTAAGCGGCTCCGCGTTTATACCATTGTAGACTTCTCATTTATTCGTACCTTTGCACCATCATTTTAAAATCAAACAAATTATGACAGCAAAC
>ERZ506429.3-NODE-3-length-95431-cov-23.4976_pt1 | contig 95431 bp, 95 predicted proteins | sample MGYA00513664_ERZ506429 | MGnify/ENA metagenome assembly ERZ506429 | reverse complement strand
GGTGAGGACAGTTCATTGGCTTGAGCATATACTCCTCATCCTCCTCAGGAGTCTGAATAGGCTGGAATGCATCCTTACCATAGTGAGCATAGTGACCAGATGTAACATAGAGACTCTTGCCACCGATACCTGGGCAGATAACCTCCTGGTAGTTGTAAGGCTTCAGGAGAGAACGGAGCAACTCCTGCAAACGGAGGCGGAGCTGTGTACCCTTTGGCAACCAGATAGGAAGACCCTTTCCTACACGCTCTGAGAACATGAAGAGTTCCATCTCCTTACCGATCTTACGGTGGTCACGCTTCTTAGCCTCTTCGAGAATTACCAAGTACTCATCGAGCATCTTCTTCTTAGGGAAGCTGATACCGTAGATACGGGTCATCTGCTCGCGCTTGGCATCACCGCGCCAGAAAGCACCTGCCACACTTGTAATCTTCACAGCCTTGATAAGGCCAGTGTTCATCAAGTGAGGACCACGGCAAAGATCGGTAAAATTGCCCTGGGTATATGTGGTGATGGTACCATCCTCCAAGTCCTGCTCAATGTGCTCGCACTTGTAGGTCTGACCATCAGCCTTGAACTCAGCGAGAGCATCAGCCTTAGCCACCTCCTTGCGAACCACAGGTTCGTTCTTCTTGGCAAGTTCCATCATCTTAGCCTCAATCTTGGCGAAATCATTCTCTGAGATCACCTGACCCTCGGCTGGCATCACGTCGTAGAAGAAACCACTCTCTACGGCTGGACCGAAACCGAACTGGATGCCTGGGTAAAGCTCCTGAAGAGCCTCAGCCAACAAGTGGGCAGATGTATGCCAGAATGTGTGCTTACCCTGCTCATCCTCAAACTTGTAGAGTTCTACGTTAGCATCCTCATTGATAGGACGGTTCAACTCTACTGTCTCACCATTAACACCGCAAGATACAACGTTGCGAGCGAGAGCCGGTGAGATGCTCTCGGCGATTTGTAAGCCAGTTACGCCCTGCTCATACTCACGAACAGATCCGTCTGGGAATGTGATTTTTACCATAACAACTTAGTATTTTTATTAAATCGTGTGCAAAAGTACTATTTCTTTTTGTAACAAGCGAATAAAAATGCATTTATTTTGCTAAACTTTGCTAATACCTCTTTATATTAAGGGCTTTTAAGACCGAAAATGCTGAGATATTGAAGTTTTCATCTGCTTTTCTACCCATATTTCGTAACACTTTGTAAAATTCAGATACATTTTTAGCCAATAAGTTTTGGAGAAACAAATATTTTCATTATCTTTGCATCCGATAACGTGACAAAATGTAAAGAAACATAGAAAATGGCAAAACCAAAGATTCTCATCATCTATACCGGTGGTACCATCGGTATGGGAAAGGACCCGATGACAGGTGTACTGGAACCTCTTGATTTCAATCACCTCGTTTCTTCCATGCCCGAATTCAAGCTCATTCAGGCAGAAATCGATGTGCGAAAATTCGACCCACCTATCGATTCCAGCGACATGGATCCTATGCGCTGGGCAGAAATCGTAAGCATGATATCCAACAACTACAACGACTATGACGGATTCGTAATCCTTCATGGAACTGATACAATGGCTTACACTTCGTCTGCCCTATCTTTCATGCTTGAGAATCTGACCAAGCCTGTAATATTGACGGGTAGCCAGTTGCCTATCGGTGAATTGCGAACCGACGGCAAGGAGAATCTGATGACAGCCATAGAGATTGCTTCTGCCAAGAATGCTGAAGGACGCCCTATGGTGCCCGAGGTATGCATCTTCTTCAACGGCAAGCTGATTCGCGGTAACCGTGCCATCAAGATCAATGCCGAGGGATTTCATGCTTTCGAATCATTCAACTACCCTCACCTCTGCGATGTAGGAATCAATTTCCAATACCACAAACATCACATCCTCACACCGGATTACAGAAAGCCAATGGTTCCACACCTGAAGCTCGATCCGAACGTCATCGTGTTCAGTCTCTTCCCGGGTATCCAGGATAACATTGTGCGCCACGTGATGGAATCACCAGACCTCCGCGGTATTGTGATGCGTACTTTCGGTTCAGGCAATGCTCCTCACACGCCTTGGATCATGCGTCTTTTGGATCAGGCTGCCCATCGTGGAGTAAACATCGTGAATATCAGCCAATGTCTTACGGGTAGCGTAGAGATGGAACGCTACGGAGCCGGCTTCCAGTTGAAAACCGCTCATGTGATAAGTGGATACGATTCTACTGTAGAGGCTATGGTCACCAAGATGATGTATCTGCAGGGAAGATATGCAGACAATAAAAAGGTAAGAGAAAAACTGACCGAATCTCTGGCTGGTGAAATCTCTATATAATATAAGGTGAAATCTTCATCCATATAATGAAGCAATGGAAGTAAATGACAGTCTCTCGATAGTGTATACGATTAAACTACAGATTGGCAAACTGTCATTTACCCGCTCATTATGAGGTATTTAGCGAAAACAAACAAAAATATTCTACTAAAACTGAATAGTATTGCAGGAAATATGCAGAAAACCATTAAAGAAGGTTAAATACCGACAGATTTTTAGCAAAAAAACTTGTTGCGTATCATTTTTTTGTGTAACTTTGCAGCGTAGAAAAAAGTAAAAGATCAGTATCCTTAATAGATACCAATCCGTAATATAAATTAATAAATCAACAAAACCAACAAATTATGAACATTAACAAGGTAAAGAAGTATGGTGAGTTCGTAGAAATTGCGGCTCCTGTAGAAAGTGCAACAGCTGAAGAGTATCCAACAGTATTAGGTGGAGAAATTTGGTACAACTAAGAACTTCCTGCTAAGGATTCCTATCCTTTGTATCAGATAGTTTTCCTTTAGCAGAACAGAAGCAAAAGGCTATTTTTATTTGATTCAGAACATCTTATAATTTTTAGCAGACACATTATTGCTCAATGATAAAGGCTCAATCCTCGAATAAAATCGGGAACTGAGCCTTTATTGTGTTTATATCTTACCATCGAGATATACGGAATCGGATATTAGTGCTTACCACAGCAGCCGCCTTCTCCGTGCTCGTGCTTGATACCACCCTCTACAGCCTGATGCTGGTCGCGGAGCAGATCGTTCACGGTCTTTACTGGGTTGAAGGTACCGAGAGGAACCTCTACGAATACAGTATTCCAGTCGCTCATCGCACCATTCCAGAGACCAGGCAACTCGAGTGCCTTCAAATCCTTACCATTCTTACTCTTGCTAGAGATGAAACCTGTAGATGGGTCAACAAACTTAGGAAGATCGAAGGCATTGCCCTGGTAATCCTTGGTAGCGCAGACGAGATCTACTGGGTTGAAGTGAGTACCCTCGGTAAACATCTTCATATACTCCTCGTTATTCTTGTCAATCTGAGAGCTCTCCAGAATCTGAAGACTTACGGTACCATCCTGGTTATATGTAAGGAATGGACCACCACCAGGCTCGCCCACGTTCTTAACAACACCGCAGACACGCATAGGACGGTTCAACTTCTTACGCAGATAGATAACCAGTTCGGCATCCTCCAGCTCCTTGATATCAGCCTTACGGCAGCAGAGGTCGCGCTGAACGAAGCGGATAATCTCCTCCAGCTTCTCATGGTTGTACTGACCAGAATCCAAAACCTTCAGATAATCGAAAGCCTGCTTCTGCAGAGTAACCAATACACCTGCAATCACCTGCTTCCAGGTAACAGTCTCTGCCTTCAAGCGATCAGGAACCACATTATCGATGTTCTTGATGAATACTACATCTGCATCAATCTCGTTGAGGTTCTCGATGAGAGCGCCATGACCGCCTGGACGGAACAGCAATGATCCATCCTCGTTACGGAATGGAGTATTATCCGGATTGGCAGCGATGGTATCTGTGCTAGGCTTCTGCTCTGAGAAAGAGATGTTATACTTGATGCCGTAGCGCTGTGCGTACTTATCAGCCTTCTCAGCTACCATCTGCTTGAAGAGTTCCAGGTGGTCGTGAGAAACGGTGAAATGAACGTTTGCCTCGCCGTTGCTGCTTGCATAGAGCGCAGCCTCTACCAGGTGCTCCTCCATCGGAGTGCGCACCTCATCCTCATACTCGTGGAACTGGAGCAATCCCTTAGGCAACTGACCATAGTTCAATCCCTCTGGCTTGAGGAGATTAGCCACGACAGCCTTGTAATCGCCCTTCTTGATGAGGCACATGATGCCCTTCTCGTTGTTTACATGGCACTTATCGCAGAGTGCCTTGCGGAAAGCAAACTTCTTGATATTCTCGAAGAATTGTTTTTCGAAGTCAGTAGTAGGAACATCGTATGGAGCATCGAGGAATGCAAACATGTTCTTGAACATGCGGCTTGCCGCACCTGAAGCAGGTACGAACTTCACAATCTTGTGACCCTCAGCCTTGTAGTCGTTCCACGCCTTCTCGTAGTCCTCTACTTCCTGAGCTGTAGGAGCCATGATACCCTTACCGATGGCAGCCGCACCCTCGAGCTTGAGGAATGGGAAGCCATTCTTGATTTGTTCCAACTGGTGTTCAATCTGCTGCTCGGAGATGCCGCGAGCAGCGATTTGGTTTAGATCTTGCTGATTCATAATACCATATTTATGTTAAATTTACACTATATGTGCTACAAAGATACTAGTTTTTTCTGATAATCAGAAATATTTCCGCTTTTTTTTGTACCTTTGCATTGAAAATTTAACGAAGTACGCGTTTTTTAACGCTGAAACGCCATTGTTTGTCAAATTTAAAATGGAATATTGCGACATGGTTAGTAAATTATCAAAGGAGCACGACCGAAGGTCGGGGCTATCACATTACCTCTATGGGGTATCTAACTTGTTCATCAGCGGAACCGGTATAGGCGGATTATCTCCTATGATTACCGGAGACGAGATGGAAGTATTTAATTATGTCTGCATCATTGCAGGCTCATTGAGCGCTATAAGCTTTGCCTTAGCAGCGAACAATGTAATGAAGTATAACGATTAAAAACATTATATTATGGAAGGATTTGCTTTAGTAATGTGTATAGGAGCTGTTATTGGTATGAGCTTAGCCATTTGGAGCTACACCAAATCTGGCAGAAAGTGGATAGACAATTTATAATATAAGTTATGGAGTTAATAACAATATTTATGGGACTGAGTGCCGTAATTAGCGCCAGCTTCGCCATTTGGCTCAACACAAAATCAGGTCAGAAATGGATAGACGAGTTATAACAACTCAATAATATATAATCAGCAGGAGGGAACGACAATGAACGAAACACCTTTTAAATTCACATCCGAAGAAAAGGAACAGACACTCCAAATCCTGGAGCGCCTGAGAACCGCCGTGGGCGACACATTCAAGCCGGGCGATGAGCAGCATCTGCGTGAAGACATACAGCATGCCTTCATCAACCACCAGATCAAGCGCAACGTCTTCGGCATGAACCCTATACTCGCAGCCCTGCAGACAGCAGAAATCGCAGTGAACGAAATCGGTCTGAAACGAGATGGCATCATCGCCATCCTGATGCAGACCAGCGTCATTGATGGCTATCAGACCATCGAAGAGATACAGAAGAAATACGGAGATAGCGTAGCCCACATCATCAGTGGTCTGCTCCGCATCCACGATTTATATAAGCGCAACCCTATCATCGAGAGCGAGAACTTCAGAAATCTGCTTATCTCATTCTCTGAGGATATGCGCGTCATCCTCATCATGATAGCCGACCGCGTGAACGTGATGCGACAGATTCGTGATACCGAACAGAAAGAGGCAAAGCATGAAGTAAGCGAAGAGGCAAGCTACCTCTATGCCCCACTCGCCCACAAACTGGGACTCTACAAACTGAAGAGCGAACTGGAAGACCTCAGTCTGAAGTATCTAGAGCACGACGCCTACTATATGATAAAGGACAAGCTGAACGCCACCAAGGCTTCGCGCGATGCCTATATCGCCCGCTTCATCCAGCCAATCCAGGAGAAGCTCGATGCTGCCGGTCTGAAATATCACATGAAAGGCCGCACCAAGAGTATCCACTCTATCTGGCAGAAGATGAAGAAGCAGAAGTGCGCCTTCGAGGGTGTATACGATCTCTTTGCCATCCGTATTATCCTCGATGCACCAAGAGAGAAAGAGTATATGCAGTGCTGGCAGACCTTTGCCCTCATCACCGATATGTATCAGCCAAACCCAAAGCGTATGCGCGACTGGCTCAGCGTGCCTAAGAGCAACGGTTATGAAAGTCTGCATACCACTGTACTGGGCCCTGAAAATAAATGGGTAGAGGTACAGATCAGAACCGAACGCATGGACGATATTGCAGAGCACGGACTTGCTGCCCACTGGCGCTACAAGGGTATCAAGCAGGGAGAAGGCGGTATTGACGAATGGCTTGCCAATATACGTGCTGCCCTCGAAAGCAATGACGACCTGCAGCTGATGGACCAGTTTACCACCGACCTGAAGGAAGACGAAGTATACGTGTTCACTCCAAAGGGCGACCTGCTGAACTTCCAGAAGGGAGCCACGGTACTCGACTTCGCCTACTACATCCACTCACGCATCGGCAACACCTGTGTGGGTGGAAAGATTAACGGCAGAGCTGTCACCTTCCGCCAGGAACTCCATTCGGGAGATCAGGTAGAAATCCTCACACAGAGCAACCAGAAGCCACGCCGCGAATGGCTCAACATCGTACAGACATCCAAGGCTAAGGCCAAGATTCGCCTCGCGCTGAAGGAAACCCAGAAGAAGGACGGACTCTATGCCAAGGAACTTCTGGAGCGCCGATTCAAGAACAGAAAACTGGAGATTGATGAAAGCATCATGGCGCGCATCATCAAGAAGATGGGATATAAGGAGAATTCAGACTTCTACAAGGATGTAGCCGAGGAGAAACTCGACGTGAACAGCGTCATCGAGAGATATATCGAGGAGCGCGACCATGACTTGAACCTTGCCAATACCAACAAGCCTGCAGAAAGTGCAGAGAATTTCGAGTTTGAGAATCCTACCGAGGAACTGATGAAGCAGAGCGATGATGTGCTAGTTATCGATGAGCACCTCAAGGGCATCGATTTCGAACTGGCTCATTGCTGCCACCCTATCTACGGCGACCCAATCTTCGGATTCGTTACCATCAGCAAGGGCATCAAGGTTCATCGCATTGACTGTCCTAACGCCAAGGAACTGCGCCGCCGTTTCGGTTACCGCATCGTGAAGGCGAAATGGAGCGGCAAGGGAACATCCAAATATGCCATCACGCTCCGCATCATCGGAAACGACGATATCGGTATTGTGAGCAACATCACCAACATCATTTCCAAGGAAGATAAACTCATCATGCGAGGCATCAACATCTCCTCCAAGGATGGTCTCTTCTCAGGCAATGTTACCGTGATGATTGATGATGCCGGCAAGACCGATGCACTCATCAAGAAGCTGAGTGCCGTGAAGGGCGTTAAGCAGGTAACGAGAATATAAAACCGGAATACAGAAATAATAAAAAAATCCCGCAGAGAAAATCTGCGGGATTTTTTTATTTCGACTTATTCAAGCGCTTAATTACAGAATAAGCATCATACAAACCAAGTTCTCCTGCCTTTGAAAGATCCTGGATGGCAGTCTGCTTATTTCCGCTCTTGGCTCGTGCTATACCTCTATTATAATAAGCCTCTGCAAGGCGGTTATCAATTCTCAAGGCAATGGTATAATCATCTATTGCCTTTGAAAGTTCGTTTCTGCCTGCATGAAGATTACCTCTATTATAATAGATGTAAGCATTGTTACTGTTCAGGCGGATGGCATCACTGAAATCAGCCTCGGCAGAATGGATGTTCAGAACACCCTTGCCCTCAGCCTTGTTAAATTCATCCATCTCAGCCTGACAGACTGCACGCTGCCAGTAAGCCAAAGAGTTCTTGTCATCGAGCGAGATATAATAGGTGAAATCACTGATGGCAGCCTCAAAATCACGAAGTACACTATGAGCGATGGCCCTGCGCATCAGGAGACGTTTTCTGGTTTCATTATCGCTCGCCACACTCAGCTCTGCCGAGAGTTTATCTATCATCGAGAATATCTTCAAAGAACCATTCTCATCGAGCTGCTCCTTACTGCAAACGATATAAACCTTGTCTGCCTTGGTATGCAGATTGAGCGCTTCCACCTCCTTATCATAAGCCTGAACTCCACTTACATTCTGACTGTTAGGGAAATAAGAAAGTTGATACATCGGCAGGAAGGCGGTTTCTACCTGACGGTTCTGAACCTTACCACGATATTCGCTCTTATAGTTGTGTTCGTACTTCGGTTCATCATCTACTACCAGCGAAGCAAATTTATTCGGATCTACCTCCGAGCGCTTACGCATCTCCTTCTTGGTCTTTGCGCTCCATCTCGGCTGGATACCGATATGCTTGTTCATCTGCGCCTTGAAGATACGGAATTCATCCATTTCTGCCTTAGCCGTCATACCCAGGCGACGGTAACAGCTGGCACGGTTAGACAAACCGGTCCAGAAGTTAGGAAACTGTTTGATGACCGTAGTATAATCCCTGATGGCAGCTCTCAGATTACCGGTCTTGTCATGCAATAGAGCTCGGTTGAAGATAGCCATGAAGTTCTGGGGTTCCATCTTGATAATGAAGTCAAAATCGGTGATGGCACGGTTATCATCACCCAACTGTACACGCATCAGTCCTCTATTATAATGAGCCAGGAAATTGTTCGGATCCAGGTCGATGGCGTTGTCATAATCGCTCATCGCCCCTCTGAGGTTATTCAGATTGATACGCGCCAAAGCTCGATTGATGTAACTGTTCACATTGTTAGGCTTGAAATGCAGACTCTTGGTCAATGCCTCATCTGCCGTTTTCCATTCCTTTCTTGCCAGCGCCATATAGGCACGCGTAGTCCAGGCATCCCCATCATACGGATTGAGTTGCAGACTCTTGTCAAGCCATTTCTCAGCCTGCACGGTATCTTTCTGATGCAGATACACTTCAGCCTTGAGCGAATAAGCATTCGACCAGTCTTTCCATTTTCCTACGATGGTATCCAATTCCTGCTGCGCCGCCTCATACTTTTTGTTTTCCATCTGACAGATAGCCCGGTTAAACCAATAGTTGCGGTTACGCGGTTCCAGTCTGATAGCAGCATTATAGTCAGCTATCGCATCATCAAACCTGTTTTGTCTGATGCGACAGATGGCTCTCAAGTCATAAATATCATTGATATAGGGATTGAGATGCAGCGCCTCACTGGCATCACTTTCGGCACCCGTAAAGTCATCCAAATTAAATTTTGCCACACTGCGGTAATACCAAGGCTCATATAGATAAGGCTTGGCGCCGATGGCCAGATTAAAATACTTGATTGAAAGGACGAAATCCTCATAATACAAGGCACTCCGACCGGCCGTAACAAGTCGGTCTACACGATATTGGGCTGAAGTCGATATGGCACCCATTACCATAAAAAGAACTAAGAGAATCTTCTTCATCTGTCCGTAACTCTCTGAAATAAAACCTATTGAATGTTGAAATAAAAAATATAGTAAGCCCAATCGTCACGATTACCATGAAGCTTACTATATTTTCGAAAGAACTATCGACGTATCTTTGTACGATAGGCAGCTCGGAAATTGCCCTTGATAATACCCTTGAGCTTTCCTGCTATCATGTTCTTGCGAAGAGGAGACACACGGTCTACAAACATAGTACCCTCCAAATGATCGAATTCATGCTGCATTACGCGAGCCAGATACCCCTCTATCCATTCATCATGCTCATTAAAATCCTCATCCATATACTTTACATGGATGCGTGTAGGACGAACCACCTTCTCATTGATACCAGGAATAGAAAGACATCCCTCTTCAGAAGAGTCAGTATTCTCCTCATCGCGCTCCAAGATATGGGCATTGATGAAAGCATGACGGAATCCTTTATACTCAGGCAAATCCTCGCTGAGCACATCCAGGTCGATAACAACGAGGCGGATAGGCAAGCCAACCTGAGGTGCAGCCAGTCCGATGCCGTTGCTGGAATCAAGGGTTTCATACATATTATTAATCAATTCCTTGAGTTTTGGATAATCAGGTGTAATATCTTCAGCCACTTTTCTCAGCACTGGCTGACCATAAATATAAATCGGTAAAATCATTATCTTCTTGATTGCAAATAATCCTGTAATATGATGGTAGCACTTATCTCGTCTACCAATCCTTTGTTTTCTTTTCTCACTTTCTTCTTTACACCTCCATCTATCATGGCTCTATGTGCCAAGACTGATGTAAACCTCTCGTCATAATATTCAATAGGAATTTCAGGATGAGCCTTGCGCCAACGGTTGTAGAAGTTTTCTACTCTTGCCAGGTTTTCACTAGGCTGCCCATTAGGCTGCATCGGTTTTCCGATAACAATACGTTCCACCTGTTCTTTCTGAATATAAGTTTCGATATAAGTGAAAAGTTCATGTGTAGAAACTGTGGCCAACCCATTGGCAATAATCTGCAATGGGTCGGTCACAGCCAGTCCGGTACGTTTTTTACCGTAATCTATTGATAAAATTCGCATTAATCTACGGATATATTATCCTATATATAATATCGAATTACTTCTTTAAGAGCAACCAAGCATCTGGATACTTACCAGCGCGGAGCTTGTTGCGGCTCTTCACAGCTGCAGTCTTGTCAGCGAATGTAGAAGCTACTACGCGATACATGTTGCGGTCTGTGTTCAAAACAATCTGAGATTCGTAACCAGCGCTCTTCAAAGTGCTAGCCAAACCCTCTGCGTTAGCCTTGAGAGAGAAAGAACCAACAACTACGCTGTAGTTAGACAAACCAGAACCTGAGATAAGAGAAACATCCTCAGAACGTACGGTTGCGTTATCAACCTCTGTCTGCTCATCAGAAGGAGCCTGTGTCTCAAGAGGAGCAACAACTGGTTCCTGAGCAACTGGAGCCTGAGCAGCCTGCTGTTCCTGCTGCTGAGCCTTCTCATATGCCTTCTTGTATGCACTTTCCTTAGATGTACCACAACTAGCGAGCGCCAAAACAGCGCACATACCCATGCTTAATACTGTAATTTTCTTCATAATTTTTATGCGTTTTATTGTTTAATATTGTTGTTTATTCAATATAAATTTCGCGTTATGCGTTTTTTACTCTGCGAAAATACAAAAAAATGCTCGAAAAACGAAGAAAATACCGTCTAAAGTTTGTTAAATAAGGCTATTAAAACATTTTTAATGAAAAATTAAGGCAAAAAGGCTTGTTTTTTAGTGAGAATTTCGTATATTTGCAATGTCAAATGAAAAAGACAAGAAGATAATCGTTTAACGTTTAAAATTTATAGCATATGAAAACATTAGGTTACATTGGTGCTTTCCTCGGCGGCGCTATCGCTGGTACAGCACTCGGTTTGATTTTCGCTCCAGAGAAGGGTGAGGATACACGTAGTAAGATTGCAGGTGCAGTAGACGATTTCTGCAAGAAGCACGACATCAAGTTGAGCCGTAAGGACGTTGATGATCTGGTTGACGATATCAAGGACGCTGCTCCTGAGGTTTAATCATCACCTATCATGATGTTCTCTAACGATAAAAATGTAGAAACTATCGGGCAGCTCATTGAGGTGCTTAAACATTACATCGGGCTTCAGAGCGAATATCTGAAGCTCGATGTTGTGGATAAGGTGGTACGCCTGCTCACTGTCATCACTATGACGGTGGTGCTTCTGGGATTACTCACGCTTACCCTCATTTACCTATCCTTTGCTGCTGCTTTCGCATTGGCAGACTTAATAGGTAGTCTGACAATCGGATTCTGCATCGTTGCTGCAGTATACCTATTTATATTAATATTATTTGTAGTTTTCCGCCATAAGTGGATTGAGAGACCATTGGTCAGATTTCTGGCCAGCCTCTTAATGGAAAAATAACTTCCTTTTCGCAACATGACAAATCATTCAGAAATCACAGAATATAATTCCTTAAATGATATACGACTCAAGAAAGAGGCGATACGCAAGGAAATTGATGCCGATGATGCCAAGATTCAGACTTTATGGAACTCACTTTTCACAAAACCTGAAATCCTGTCACGCAATGCGAGTCCTAGCAAGCGACTGCAGAGTTTGCTGCAGGTGGGAGCAGGAGCATTCGACGGTGCACTGTTGGCTTGGAAACTTTACCGTAAATTCAAACCTCGGAAGAGATGAATTCCATACCGTTTTTGGGGAGAGAAAAGATGCCTTGAAAGAAGGGATTTTCTAGTCTACAAAAGGGGATAAAAACAAAAAAGGGTCGCCGCTGCGACCCCAATACCTTGTTAACCTTAAATCTAATACTATGAAAAACACACATGCAAATATAGAAATAATCTATGATACTCGCAAATTTTTCTTAGCAAAAGACCTATCTTTTAATATTTTTTAATTCTCAAATAACGAATTTAAATCTTTTTTAATAAAAACTCATTCATTTTCTACATATATCTCCATTCCATCGAAGCCAAATTCAAAGCCTTCGGGCAGCCTTTTATTCGCTTCATCGTGGAAACCAATCTGATGAGTCACATGGATAAAGTAAGTCTTTCTTGCTCCTATCCTTCGCGACACCTCAATAGCATCAGATACAAGCTGATGGCTGTGATGCGTTTTCTCAAATCTGAGGGCGTTAATTACGAGCGTTTCTACCCCATCCAAATAAGCATATCCTTCATCACCCATAGATTTCATATCAGTAATATAGGCAAACTTACCAAACCGATAGCCGAGAATAGGCATCTTATCGTGCATCACACGGATAGGAACAAACTCAATGTCACCTATCTGATAATGCTCATGCGGATGAATGGTATGCAATTTGAGTTTCGGAGCTCCAGGATATAGCTTTTCTGCATCCTTCGGAAAACAGTAAGGCATCGTATGAGGCAGCCCCGCAGTAACGATTTCATCGCCATAGATATTAATATCACCAAAGATACAGAAAGGGCGCAAATCATCAATACCACCAACATGGTCGTAATGGATATGCGTAATCAGCACACCATCAATTTTTCTAAAAGGTACACGCAGTAACTGCTGTCGGATATCAGGTCCGGCATCTATCAGGATACGGGTATTCTCCGTTTCTATCATTGCTGCACTACGCAATCTTTTATCATGCGGATCCGTACTTCGGCACACCTCACAGTTACACCCCAATGAAGGCACACCGCCCGATGTGCCTGTACCTAATAAAGTTACCTTCATTAATTATCAAATATTTTTCTGAAAACAAACGAATTCTTCACTTCACATTCACCTCCGGATGAATCTCTATGCCAAACTTCTGCTTCACATCCTTCTGGATGGTCTCACAGAGTTTTACGATTTCCTCGCCCGTAGCGCCGCCACGATTCACTAGCACCAGTGCCTGCTTATCATGCACACCGGCTCGCCCCAGACTCTTACCCTTCCAACCACACTGATCAATCATCCAGCCAGCCGGAATTTTTTCATGAGAGTCATCGATAGTATAATGAGGCATACCCGGATAAAGAGCAGCCAGTTCTTCGTACTTTGCTTTCTCCACAATAGGATTCATAAAGAAACTTCCAGCATTACCGAGTAGCTTAGGATCTGGCAATTTTGCCTCTCTAATTTCTATGATTACATCACGAAGCTGCTGGGCTGTAGGCTCAGCAATATGCTTAGTTTCGAGCGCAGAACGGATATTACCATAATCCAAATCCGGACAGAAAGACTTCTGCAAACGGTAAACCACATGCGTCACCAGATACTTATCCTTCCACTCATGCTTAAATTTACTCTGACGATAACTATACTCGCAGTCGGCATTATCAAACACCACTACTTTACCCGTAGCTATCTCAACCGCTTCCACCTTATATATAATATCCTTGGCTTCCACACCATAGGCACCGATATTCTGAATCGCGCTGGCACCTACTTCACCCGGAATAATACTCAGATTCTCGGCTCCATGATAACCATGCTCTACGGCATAAGCTACCACATCATCAAACACCTCGCCACTACCACAGGAAAGGAATACCCAATCCGGATTGCACAAAGCATCATCCCCCTCTGTAGCTGCCAAAGTCTTGTTGTCAAGAACCTCAATACCCATAATAGCCGAATGGAGCACTGTACCTGCATAATCACCAGTCAGCAAGAGATTGCTGCCACCACCCAGAATGAGCAGTGGCTGATCTGCCTCTGTCAGCAAGCCCACTATCTGTCGGGCTTCCTCAACCGATTCATACTCTAGAAATCTGCTGCATTTAGCATCAATCCCGAATGTATTGTGAGCCAAAAGGCCATAGTTACGAATATCTTTCATATCTGGTAAAACTATTACTACTAACTAAAAAGCTACATATTCAGTTTGATCAGTTCCCATTTTCCTCCAATCTTTTTGAAAGTAAGAGAGGTTTCCATACCATTGGCAATACCACGAATCACGAAGATTTTCTGGTTGCTCTCGGTATATTTCTGACCATAGATTATATTGTAAATCATGCCGTGAGGCAGTTGAGGCGCAAAGGCAGGCCATGTTTCCGGTTCTATATCGCCTGTCATCGTACTGAAATCATCATCAGGATCAGGACCGGTAAACTTCACCGGATTATGGAGGTGGCGAGCCTGGAAAGCGGTATCAGTAGCAAAATGTCCGTAAAACTTCAGGAAACTGCCATTATTATTCTGATACATAGGCTTGTAGCAGATGCTAGTCATCATCCACTGACCATTGATGCGATTAAACACGAACTGCTGAACCGTTTTTCTACTGTAGAACACCTTCTCGATTATTACATGATCGATAGTAGTATCCTTCATCAGTTTCATCTGTTTCTGATTATCAAAGATCAGCGTGTAATAATCCTGGCGCATGAAGAAATGCTCCATCTTCCAATGTTTTTTTTCTATCTTCTTGGTCAGTTTCTTACCGTGATATACCGGCAGCGGGAAGACAATACGACTTTTCTGCAACTTTCTGTTAGCTGCAAAATTAAACACAAAATCATCAAAAAGCTCGTCAGCCGCCTTTGGCATCGGAGTCTCCTCTATCAGCTGTTCTGTAGAGTCCATCGCTTGGGTGTCGGCAATCACCGAGTCGGACGAAGCCGAATCAATGGCAGGCGCAGGTTTCTTGTCTGTGCATCCCACAGACGTGAAACAAACGATGGTAAGCACCGCCATTAACACCGTTAATAAACAGAGTTTTTTCATAAACCTATTAAATTTCTCAAATTTTCCATGCAAAAGTACAACTTTCTTTTGAATTATTTCATCTTTTAAGCAAAAAATGTTATCTTTGCAGTCAAAAAAGATAAAAATATAGATATGTTATTAGAAAAAATAGACGAACTCTTGAAAGAAGTGAGCACTTTGACTGCCCAAAACGCAGAAGAAGTAGAGCAGCTTCGAATCAAGTATCTGAGCAAGAAGGGCGAGATTAACGCCCTTATGGCCGACTTCCGCACAGTGCCAGCCGACCAGAAGAAAGAGGTTGGTGTAAAAATCAACGAACTGAAGAACGCAGCCCTTGAGAAAATCAACGGACTGAAGGAGCAGATGGAAGAAGCCGAGGCATCAAGCGATGATATCGACTTGACCCGTACCGCCTACCCTGTAGCACTCGGTACCCGCCATCCACTCACCGTAGTGAAGAATCAGATTATCGACATTTTCGCTCGCATGGGCTTTACCCTTTTCCAGGGTCCTGAGGTAGATGACGACAAGCACGTATTTACGATGCTCAACTTTGCTGCCGACCACCCGGCCCGCGATATGCAGGACACCTTCTTTATAGAGAAGACCAACTCTGACGATGTTACCAAGAATGTGCTCCTCCGCAGCCATACTTCTGGCGACGAGGCTCACTATATGGAAACCCATGAGCCACCTATCCGTGTGCTCTGCCCAGGTCGCGTTTACCGTAACGAGGCTATCAGCGCCCGCGCTCACTGTTTCTTCCATCAGGTAGAAGGTCTCTATGTAGATAAGAACGTAAGTTTCACCGACCTCAAGCAGGTGCTCCTTACCTTTGCCCGTGAGATGTTTGGTGCAGATACTAAGATTCGTCTCCGTCCTAGCTACTTCCCATTCACAGAGCCTAGTGCAGAGATGGATATTTCCTGCAACATCTGTGGCGGTAAGGGTTGCAACTTCTGCAAGCATACCGGATGGGTTGAGATTTTAGGTTGCGGTATGGTTGACCCTCATGATCTTGAGGCTTGCGGTATCGACAGCAATGTCTATACGGGTTATGCCTTCGGTATGGGTGTTGAGCGTATCACCAACTTGAAATATCGCGTGAGTGACCTTCGTCTCTTCTCAGAGAACGACACTCGTTTCTTGCGCGAGTTTGAGTCTGCGAAGTAAAAGATTCTCAACATATTAATTAATTTATGATTATGAAGAAAAAATTAACTAAACCTGTCATCGCAGTCCTGTTGGGCGCATTGACATTCAGTTCTTGCATCGGCTCATTTGGTCTGACAAATTCCGTACTTGACTGGAACAAGAGAGCTACCGACAACAAGTTTGTAAACGAAATTATCTTCGTGCTTATCTCTCCAGCTTACGCAGTATGTTCATTTGCAGACCTTCTCGTTCTCAACTCTATCGAGTTCTGGACAGGCAACAAGGTGATTGGCCAGGTAGGAACTACTAAGGACGTAATGGGTAAGGATGGTCGCATGTATGCCATCAAGACATTGAAGAATGGCTACGAGATTACCGACCCAGATGGTGAGAAATCATATTTTGTGTTCGACAAGAAGCACAAGAGTTGGTCATACAGCAAGGATGGCGATATCCGTGAGCTTTTCAGCTTCAACGAGGATGGCAGCATCCAGGCTTGCTTGCCAAGTGGCGAGAAGATCAACGTCCCAGCAGATGCCAATGGTTTATACCAGGTTCGCATGGCTATGAATGATGGTTTGTTCTATGCATTCAACAAGTAAATAATCATAATAATTCCAGCCCGATAAAAGCCAACTTTTATCGGGCTTTTTTATGATCCCCTTTCTATTTTCCTAAGCAAGTTCATATTTCTCCGTTCCCAACCAAACTCTCCTTAAAATGTCCAAATGCAAAAAAGTGTTTAAAGAAAGCAAAGAAGTGCCTTCACCACCCTTCACCCGTAACTCTCTGACCATCAAAAGAATCGCCAAAAAGGTGAAGGGTGAAGGTTTGAAAACTCTTTTTTATATATACGCGTGAAGGGTAAGGGTAAAAACCGAAAAAAAGACCCTAGGGTCAAAAATCGGAAAAACCCTAAAATAAAGAATATAATATAAAGATTAAAAATACACCCTTCACCCTTCACCTCACAAAAATCACATCAAAAAACAGTTCTGTAAGCAACAGAAAATCATCTGCAGCAATCTGTGCCGGGATATATAATCAGGAGAAATTCTCTTTCGGAGATATTTTCCTATTTATCGGAGATATTTTCCTATTTATCGGAGATATTATTTTATCCTTCGGAGATAATTTTCTATTCTTCGGAAATATTTCTTCGAATTTCAAGATAAGGCATAAAATATAATTTTCGCCAACTTTATTTCCCGAATCCACACAATTGTCACAAATCGCATAGCTATGAAACAGAAAAGAATGTATCTTTGCAGCATCAATCATAAAGGTTGATGTAGTTATGGTCTCGTCATGACTGCCAAATCGGGCTGACGCAAATGCATTACAACCAGTGACATTCATCAAAACTTGCAACCATCTACAATATTTTTCAGTTTCTCTCGTTAATAAAAGTATGAAAAATAGATTATTGATACTCACAATATGCCTCATCGCAACCATAAAGATGATGGCGCAGGAGTTTACCCTTCACGGCAAAGTGGTAGACGAGAACAACCAGCCACTGGAGTTTGCCATCGTTTCGGTGGCTAGCCAGGGAAAAACTGCCGTTACTTCGCTCAAGGGAGACTATAGCCTCAAACTACATTCTGCAGACAGCGTGGTTGTCAAATTCTCATATATAGGCTTCAAAACAAAAACAAAAGTGCTGAGAAGACCGCGAGGAAAACAAACCCTGCTGGTTGTACTTCACGAAGCAACCACCACCCTCGATGAGGTGAATATCAAGGGAGAAAAAATACAGTCGGATCAGATACAGGAACTGAAGACTAAGGATATGAAGATGACGCCATCAGCCAACGGAAATGGGGTGGAAAGCCTGGTTCAGCAACAAGCAGGCGTGAGTACCCACAACGAACTCTCTTCGCAATATAATGTGCGTGGCGGTGCATTCGATGAGAACTCCGTATATATCAACAATGTGGAAGTATTCCGCCCATTCCTGGTTCGCAGCGGACAGCAGGAAGGTCTCTCCGTCATCAACCCTTATATGGTAGATAAGATCGGTTTTTCTACCGGAGGATATGCTGCCAAATACGGAGACAAGATGAGTTCGGCTCTCGACATCACCTACAAAACGCTGAAAGCAAAAAGCAAGAAGCCGGTGGTTGAAGGCAGTCTGGCTGCCAGTCTGCTGGGCGCTGACGCATACATCGGGCTGGGAACCCAGAAACTTTCATGGCTCAACAGTGTACGCTACAAAACCACCTCTTACCTGCTCGGTTCGATGGAAACCAAAGGCGAATACAAGCCAAACTATCTTGATTATCAGACCTATCTGAGTTACCAGCCCAACAAACGCTGGAAGTTCGACTTCATAGGCTACATCTCTGATAATCACTACAACTTCGAACCGGAAGACCGAGAAACGAAGTTCGGAACAATGGAAAACGTAAAGAGCTTCAGAGTATATTTTGACGGTCAGGAGAAAGACCGTTTCCTCACCTACTTCGGTACACTCGGCATTACCCGCCAGTTTACCGCCAACACCAGTCTCTCGCTTCTGGGCAGCGCTTTCTACACCAAAGAACAGGAGAAATATGACATTCAGGGACAATATTGGCTCGATGAGACCGAAACCTCAGAAAATCTGGGTGTAGGAACTTATTTTGAACATGCACGAAACTATCTCACGGCTCGCGTGATGAGTGCCAAACTGATGCTCAAACACAAGGTGAAGAAACATCAGATGGAGGCCGCAGTAAGTCTGAAGCGTGAACATATCGAGGAGAATTCAGTAGAATATGAGATGCGTGATTCCGCAGGATACAGTATTCCTCACAATGGCAAAGACCTCTATATGATTTATTCACTGAAGGCTCGCAACGAACTGAATGCCAACCGTATGGAAGCTTATATCCAGGACACCTACCGTTTTTCGGGAGGAACAGCCGACAGTACCGGGAACGGCCAAACACATTACACCCTGAACTATGGTATCAGAATGAGTCATTGGAACTTCAACAGAGAAACCATCGTGAGTCCTCGTCTGTCGCTCGCCATCATACCAGCCAACCACGAGAATACAACACTCCGTTTTGCGGCAGGTCTGTATTATCAGGCTCCATTCTTCAAGGAATTGAGAGATACATCTACGGTGAATGGCATAACCATCGCATCGCTGAACGAGAAAATCAAGAGTCAGCGAAGCATCCACTTCATCGCCGGCTACGACTATAGGTTCAAGATAGGAGACCAACGCTATAAATTCTCTGCCGAAGCCTATTACAAGGCTTTGAGCAATCTGGTTCCTTATTCTGTAAGTAACGTGAAGGTAGTTTATTACGGACAGAACGAATGCAGCGGTCATGCAGCAGGACTCGACTTCAAACTTTACGGAGAATTTGTTCCGGGTACCGATTCCTGGCTCAGTCTTTCGCTCATGGATACCAAGATGAAACTGGGTGGCAAGAGCATCCCTTTGCCTACCGACCAGCGTTATGCGGTAAACCTCTTCTTCACCGATTATTTCCCGGGCAGCAAGAAGTGGCGCATGTCTTTGAAACTCGCCTTTGCCGATGGTCTTCCTTTCGCAGCACCTCACAGAGAGTTGGAGACCAACAGTTTCCGTGCCACCGCCTATCGCCGTGCAGATATCGGTATGAGCTATCAGTTGCTCGACAACAGCCGCCGTGAGAAGAAGACCTTCCTGAAGAATGTGATGCTGGGGGTAGATTGCCTCAACCTCTTCGGCATAGACAACGTAAACAGCTATTACTGGGTGACAGATGTAACCAGCCAGCAATACGCCGTACCTAATTATCTTACCGGCAGACAGCTCAATGCCCGTATTCTTTTGGAATTTTAGAACCAAATAATAGTGATTTTTCACATTATTCTAAATATTTAACCGTAGATAGTTCGCTATCTGCGGTTTTTTTCGTATCTTTGCGCCCGAATTATGCGATGACGGTTCGTCCGCTCATCCCATGGATTCAGGAAAACATTCTATAAAGAATAAAGAAATAATACATAATAATCAATTATGAGCAAACAAGTAGAAAAGATTAAGGAGCTGATCGCTAAGCGCGAACAGGCTCGTCTTGGCGGTGGCGAGAAGGCCATCGAGAAGCAGCATGCACGTGGCAAATATACCGCTCGTGAGCGTATCGAAATGTTGGTAGATGCCGGAAGTTTCGAGGAGTATGATATGTTCAAGTTGCATCGTTGCACTAACTTTGGCATGGAGAAGAAGCAGTACCTCGGTGATGGTGTTGTAGCTGGTAGCGCTACTATAGCTGGCCGTCTGGTTTACGTATATGCTCAGGACTTCACCGTAAATGGTGGTTCACTCTCTGAGACTATGGCACAGAAGATCTGCAAGGTAATGGATATGGCTATGACTATGGGTGCACCTGTTATCTGCATGAACGACTCAGGTGGTGCCCGCATTCAGGAAGGTATCTGCGCCCTCGCTGGTTATGGTGAGATCTTCGAGCGCAACATCCTCGCTTCTGGTGTCATCCCACAGATTTCTGCTATCATGGGCCCTTGCGCCGGTGGTGCCGTTTACTCTCCAGCCTTGACCGACTTCATCATCATGAAGGAGCAGACTTCTTATATGTTCCTGACAGGTCCTAAGGTTGTAAAGACCGTAACTGGTGAGGATATCGATGCAGAGCACCTCGGTGGTGCATCTGTTCACGCAACCAAGAGTGGTGTAACCCACTTCGCTGCTAAGACAGAGGAAGAGGCTATCGAGATGATCAAGAGCCTGCTCTCTTACATCCCTAGCAACAATACAGAAGAGGCTCCACGCGTTGAGTGCACAGACCCAATCGACCGTATGGACGATACTCTGAACGAGATTATCCCAGACGATCCAAACCAGGCATACGATATGTATAAGGTGATTGGTGCTGTAACCGATAACGGAGAGTTCTTCGAGGTTCAGCCTAAGTTCGCCAAGAACATCATCACAGGTTTCGCCCGCTTCAATGGTCAGAGCGTTGGTATCGTAGCCAACCAGCCAGCAGCTTACGCAGGTGTACTCGATGTAAACGCTAGCCGCAAGGCAGCCCGCTTCGTCCGTTTCTGCGATGCATTCAACATTCCTATCGTATCTCTCGTTGACGTACCAGGATTCTTGCCAGGTACAGGTCAGGAGTACAACGCTGTCATCCTCCACGGTGCACAGTTGCTCTACGCTTACGGCGAGGCTACCGTGCCAAAGATCACTATCACATTGCGTAAGAGCTATGGTGGTAGCCATATCGTGATGGGTTGCAAGCAGTTGCGTGCTGACTTGAACTTCGCTTGGCCATCTTCAGAGATTGCCGTAATGGGTGCCAGCGGTGCCGTTGCCGTTCTCTGTGGCAAGGAAGCTAAGGCTAAGAAGGAAGCTGGCGAGGATGTAAAGGCATTCCTGGCTGAGAAGGAGCAGGAATACACCGACAAGTTCGCTAATCCATATCAGGCTGCTCAGTATGGCTACATCGATGATGTCATCGAGCCACGCAATACCCGTTTCCGCATCTGCCGTGGTTTGGCTCAGCTCGCTACCAAGCGCCAGAGCTTGCCAGCTAAGAAGCATGGCTGTATGCCAATGTAATGATATAATTAAACATTAGAATAAATGGATAAGAATATTTATGCTGCGATTGCCATGGCACTCTATGAGTACCAGGGCAATAACGTACACGACAAGGAGCCTGGCATCATCACTATCAAGCCACGTCAGACGATGTGGAACGCCAAGTTCTTGAGTTTAACAGCTAAACCATAAAGATATAGAAATGAAAGAGTTTAAATATACAATCGACGGAAAAGAGTATAAGGTTCAGATTGACGGTGTTGAGGGTAACATCGCAAGCGTGAACGTGAATGGCGAAGCTTACAAGGTTGAGATGGAACAGGAGGCTGAGCCAGAGAAGAAGAAGGTTGTGCTCGGTCAGCCAGCTGCTGCATCTGATGATGCTGAGGCTACTCCAGCTGCCAACGTAAATACAGCCAACGCTGTAAAGGCTCCTCTCCCTGGTACTATTACCAGCATCGAGGTGGCTGTTGGTCAGGAGGTAAAGGCAGGCGATACCGTTGTCGTTCTCGAGGCTATGAAGATGCAGAACAACATCGAGGCTGAGAAGGATGGCAAGGTTACTGCTATCTGCGTTAAGCCTGGTCAGGCTGTGCTCGAAGAGGATGCACTCGTGGTTATCGAGTAAATCAAGAATTTGAGAATTAGAGAATTATACTTCCTGATTCGGGAATTTATAATTCGGGTTCTTATAAAGAATATCAAAGGTCGCAAGCTATGATTGCTTGCGACCTTTTTCTATATATGTACAAATCCCGCAGGACCGTTCAGTCTCTGGCCTTTGGTTCTTACATATTTCAGAAACTCAACCACCACAGGGTTCTTGGGCTTACCGGCAGTTACGAGATAGAGATTCCTAGCTGGCGGAGCAGGATATTTTCCTTTGGCGATGGCATCCATCAGTTCATCCAGCGTATCATAGAATTTCTCATCTGCATCCAGTTTTCCATTCCCATTTACATCTATCGGAACGATGGCGATACCCTTCGTAGGCTTATGCGTCTTGTCGTTATAGGCATAACCGATGTTGTTGAATCCGATACCATTCACGTCCTTCTGCAAGGTCTCTGCAACGCCCGGATCTCCGAAGACGCCTGTTCCCTTCAGGTCTTCCTGCTTTTTACCCAGGAAAGCAGCCCATGTCTCAGCAGCACCACAGGCATCGCTTCGGGTGTAGACATTCAGCCGGGTCTTTCCCTCCCATATCGCCAGTGCCTGCTTCTGGCTCAATCCCGTCTTCAACAATTCCCGATATACCGGATTGCTGGCGTTGATGGTAGCCACTACCGCATCCTTTGCCACAGCATACGCCAGGGCACCTTTCTCCTTCTCCTGCGGCTTCAGTTCTCTACTCACCATAGCAATATCTACCTGGTCGGCAAGAACATCGGTAATTCCCTTTCCTGCACCACCAGCCGAGATATCAATATCTACATCAGGGTGAAGACGATGAAACTCATCTGCCCACTGTATCGCCAGCGGATAAAGAGCGAAAGCACCCGACAGCGTAATGTAACCACTCAGCACCTGCTTGCCGTCAGCACCACGCTTCACCTCTCCTCTACTTCCGCAACTAGCTAACAGTAAAGAGGTTCCTATCACTATCATTCCTATGATTTTCTTTCTCATATCTATACCTTATTATATATATTACTAACTGGCTGCAAAGGTATAAAGATTATGCAGATGGGGCAATACCACAATCGTACCATTCCCATATACCACATATAGGGTATGAAATTACCCCATATAAGGTATTGCCCAATAAGCAAAATCGTCGTACCTTTGCAAACGAAAATAAGAAGTATAAACGCTGAGGATTACACCTTATTATATATAGGGAGTATGAATCTTAAAATATAGGAGATTTAGATATGACTACAAAGTTTGTTCACAACAATCATGCACAGCTCGACACGAAGAACTTGAATGTATATATCAATGGTGCACAAATCTTGAAAGATGTAAATGTAAGTATTCCTAAGGGAAAGATTACTTGCATCATCGGTCCTTCAGGCTGCGGCAAGTCTACGCTTCTCCGTACCTTCAACCGATTGAACGACCGCGTGGAAGGTTTGAAGATGAATGGAGAGGTGAATCTCGGAAACAACAACATTCTTGAGGCCAGCAGCAGCAAACTCTCTGAAGTGCGCCGCAACATCGGTCTTGTTCCTCAGCGTCCATGCCCTCTCCCTATGAGCATCTACGACAATGTGGCTTATGGTTGCCGCATCCATGGTATCCGAAACAAGAAAAAACTGGACAGCATCGTAGAACATTATCTCAAGGCAGTAGGTCTCTGGGAGGAAGTGAAGGATAGACTGAAGAGTCCGGCTTCCAAGTTGAGTGGCGGTCAGCAGCAGCGCCTCTGCCTGGCACGCAGTCTTGCCGTAGAACCGAGCTATCTCCTGGCAGATGAGAGTACTTCTGCCCTCGACCCTATCAGCAGCAAGAAGGTAGAGGAGCTCTTCACCGAACTGAAGAAGGATTACAGCATCGTGATGGTAACTCATACCCTTCGTCAGGCTCTCCGCATCGCCGACCACGTCATCTTCATGTATCTGGGTGAGGTGATTGAAGAAGGAAGCGCCGAGGAAGTGTTCCATCATCCTAAGCACGAGCTGACCCAGGAGTATCTCAATGGCGCTTTCAGCTAAGGAGACGGGGCATACAGTTAAAAAGAAAATAACAACATAAAATTTGAAAGAATATGGCACAGATTATTGTAAACGACGAAAAGCAGGAAGTGACTCTTCCTTTGACATTGGCAGAACTCATTAAAATCAACAAGGTGTTTCAGCCAGAGATGGTAACTATCCAGGTGAACGAGGACTTTGCTGAGAAAGAAGACTATGAGAAGATTCAGCTCAAGGACGGCGACCGTGTAGATTTCCTCTATTTCATGGGAGGCGGTGCCTGCTAAAAAAGTAAACAAGTAGTACAATAAAAGGCTTATTAGGCAGTTCTTATATATAAGATTACGTCGGTCGTTGATGTACGTTTTTTGTATCGTTGACGCATTTAATAAGTTACAGTATTCATCCATAAAAGAAAATCAGAAACAAGATGATAGATTTAACAGAAGAACAGATAGAGAGATACAGCCGCCACATCCTCCTTCAGGATGTAGGACTCGAAGGTCAGGAGAAACTTCTCAATGCCAAGGTACTCATCGTGGGTGCCGGTGGCTTGGGCTCTCCAGTTGCCCTCTACCTCGCTGCAGCAGGTGTGGGACATATCGGTATCGTGGATGCTGACGTGGTAGACCTCAGTAACCTGCAGCGCCAGGTGATTCATCAGACCAAGGACCTGGGCACTCCAAAGGTGAAGAGTGCCAAGGAGAAGATGATTGCCATCAATCCGGATGTGGAAGTGACCACTTATCACGACTTCCTCGATTCTCACAATGCCGAGGAAATCATCAAGCCATGGGATTTCGTTATCGACGGAACAGACAACTTCCCGGCGAAGTTCCTTATCAATGATGCCTGCGTACGTCTGGGCAAAGCCTTCTCGCATGGCGGCATCCTGAGATTCCAGGGACAGACCTTTACCCACTTGCCAGGCACGGCATGTTACCGATGCTTCTTCAAGGAACCACCTCCAGCAGGCGCAGTTCCTACCTGTAGTCAGGCTGGCGTTCTGGGAGCCATCGCCGGTATGCTCGGAACCATTCAGGCAGCAGAGGCTTTGAAGTACTTCCTCGGTGTAGGCGAACTGCTTACCGACCGTCTGCTTACCTTCGATGCCAAGACGATGAACTTCCGCACCATCAAGGTGAAGAAGCGTGCATCCTGCGAAATCTGCGGCGACCACCCTACCATCGACCATCTCATCGATTACGAGCAGGCAGCCTGCGATTTGAAGCACCACTAAGATTTAGTGATTATTTATCAGTGATTATTTTTGCTATAGCTTATGAAGATTAACGACGACGTAATCAAGGTTATTATCGAGCAAGCTAAGAAGGACGCGCCCATCGAGAGTTGCGGACTTCTGTTAGGCAGGGATGATGTGGTGACGGAAAGCTATTGGATGGAGAACATCGACCATAGCGAGGAGCATTTTGCCTTTGCTCCGAAAGACCAGTTTGCGGCTCTGAAATATGCCCGAAGCAAGGGATTGAAGATTCTCGCCAACTGGCACAGTCACCCTGCATCGCCTTCCCGCCCTTCGCAGGAAGACCTGAGACTGGCTAACGATCCCAACATCCGTTATGCCATTATCTCATTGCTCGACGGAAAGATTCACCTCAATTCATTCAAGGTTCTGAATGGAGAGGTGGTGGATAAGGAAGTTCACTTTTAAAACGATACAAGAACATGTACAGAATACCTTCTACATTAAATGGAGACTTGGACTATACCCAGTCACTCATCGACCAATTCAAGGCGGGCGAGATTCCGGCTGGTCAGTTGAAGTCGAACCGTGTACCTATGGGCATCTACGAGCAGCGCAAGAACCAGCACTATATGCTTCGCCTTCGCTGTGCCGGCGGTCTCGTCACCCCAGAGCAGCTTGCCAAGATAGCCTTTGTGGGTCACCAGCTCTCCACTTCGCATCTCCACGTTACCACCCGACAGGAGATTCAGATTCACAATGTTGATATTGAGGATGCCATTCCGGCTCTGAAGAAACTGGAAAAGGTGGGCATCTCCAGCGCAGGTGGCGGTGGAAACACCGTAAGAAACATGATGGTGGATGACCGGAGCGGACTCACTGCCGATGAGGAATTCGATGTCTATCCTTACGTGGAAGAACTCACCTCCCGACTCATCGCCGAGAAAGATTCGTTCACGATGCCTAGAAAATACAAGGTGGCAATAGATACCAGTGTGGCTACAGCCAACTACTCCTACATCGCCGACCTGGGTCTGCAGGCACGTATTAAGGACGGACAGCGAGGATTCAGAGTACTCATCGCCGGTAGTGCCGCCAGCAACGCCCACACCGGTTGGGAAGTATTCGACTTCCTTCCAGAGAAGGATCTCTACCGTGCAGCCAAGGCTCTGAAAAACTGGTTCCATAAATACGGAAACAGAAGAAACCGCCACAAGGCGCGCATGAGATACGTGTTCTACAAATACGGAACAGAAGAAGCCAAGCGATTGTATCTCGAAGAGTTTGAGGAACTTAAGAAAGATGGTTCAATCGATTTCAAGGCTCCGGCTTTGCCATTGGAACATCATAAGCCCAACTTCCCTCCACTTAAAGCTCCAACCGATTTTGAAACCTGGAAGCGCCGTTACGCTCACAAGCAGACCAATGCCGAGGGTTTGAAAGAGAACCTCTGGTATGCCTACATTCCATTGCGCCACGGCAACAACTCCACGGATTTCTTCGCAGAAGTAGCCGAATACCTGGGCAACTATGGCAACGATGTAATCCGCTTCACCAAGAAAGAGCAGATTCAGGTACGAAATATCCCAGAGGAATATCTCACCAACATCTACGCCTTCTTCAAGAAACTGGGCGTCTATCAAATAGATTATCCTGTGGTGGTTACGAATCTCATCTGCTGTACGGGAGCCGATACCTGCCGCCTCGGCATCTGTTTGCCAAAGGGTGCCATCGACGGTATCGCCAAGCAGCTTCTCAATAGCAATCTGAACCTCGATGCCATTCCTGACTTCGAACTCCGCATGAACGGCTGTACCAACATCTGTGCGCTAGCCACCTGGGGAGATTTAGGATTCAGCGGACGTGTAGGACGCGTGGGCGATGCCCCATATCCAGCCTACACCATCTGGCTTCCGGTAAAGGGCAAGCACGAGATTGACCTGCAGCAAGGTTATATCGCCGCCAAGAAGATTCCGGCATTTGTTGAAGATTATCTCCGTGATGTGATAGCCGAACAGGTCAACTATGCCGATTATTACGACTATGTGGCAAAGAGAGGCGTGAACATCGTGAAGGACCTGATTGCGAAATACAAGGAGGTGGCTCCTTATTCAGAAGAGCCTGATACCTTCTTCGATTTCGGAGATGACGAGAAGTTCTCACTCATCAAATACGGAAAAGCAGAATGCTCAGCCGGACTCTTCGACATCATCGAAATCGACCAGGATACCATCAGAGAGAAGCGGAAGGAAGTGGAGCTATTGATGGGAAATACCCCGCAAGGCGTTCCGGCAGATTTGCAATCCGACGGCAAGCAAGCAACAAGCAAGATAGAGAAACTTCTCCACGATATCGTTTTCTCCGAGAACCGAATGCTTCTCGTTACCCGTGGTCTCGACCCTCGTACCGATGAAGATGTATATAATGGATTTGAGAAGGAATTCATCGCTGCCGGCATCATCCCTCAGAAGTTCAAGGTATTGACCGATAAGGCAAGAAACAACGAATCATTGATTGAACAAAAGCCATTGATCGATGAACTCGCTGATTTGCTCAACGATCTCTATCAGAACATGGACGATTCGCTCCAGTTCAAACTTCCTGCAGAAAAGACTCCAGTAGAGCAGATTGCTGAAGAAAAAGCCGCCGAAGAAAAAGCTCCTGCAGAACAGGTTTCTGAAGAAAAAGCTCCAGCAGAGAAAGCCTCAGCTGCAGAAGAAACAGAAACAATTGTTCCGGATGTTAAGAAGGATTTCCGAGGCGTGATGTGTCCGATGAACTTCGTGAAGACGAAGATTGCTCTCACCCCAATGCAGAGCGGACAGATTCTGGAGATTCTCCTCGACGACGGTGCTCCTATCGAGAACGTACCGGGAAGCGTGAAGAACGAGGGCCATACCATCCTCTCTACCGAGAAAGTAGAGAACTACTGGAAGGTTCTCATCAAAAAGAAATAAAATTCAATCTATGTCTAAATGGACTATCTTCCAATAACGATTAAAATCGTCTCCGCCAACATACTTATCGTTGGCGGAGGGAAGGTAGCGACCCACAAGGCTCAGATTCTCGCCCGCTTCACCGACCAAGCTACGGTGGTGGCACCAGAGATTACAGATGAGCTCAAGGCACTACCCTTCCAAACGAAAGAGAAGGCTTTCGAGCCGAGCGACCTGGATGGCGTGCAACTCCTCTTCGTCTGTACGGGCGATCATGAGTTGAACCATCAGATTAAACAGCTCGCAGCCGAACGGCATATCCTGACCAGTGTCTGCGATGATCCGGCACAGTGCGATTTCATCTCGCCCGCCATCTATCGCAACGACAATCTCACCATTGCCGTGGGAAGCGATTCGAGGGATGTGAAACGAAGCATCCGAGTAAGAAACAGAATAAAAGAGTTGATAGAAAATGATACATTACAAATCGATTGACCAAAGCCAGTTCGCTGAAGGAACCGACATCAAGGAACAGGAAAGAGTCTTCGATGATTTTCTACAAGATACACTCTTGGAAATACAAGGAAGTCATATCAACAAGACAAACAGAATTCCCCATAATGTTCATATCAGCAGCCAGCCCGATGAGGAAGTTCCTTATATCTTCCTGAAGACGTGCAACCGTAGCGAAATATACTACGGCGAAGGCGAAGTTCCCGATGAGGTAGCCCGCCATCTCTTCCGTGTGGTATCGGGCTTGGAATCAGCCATCGTTGGCGAAAGAGCCGTTCAGGGACAGGTAAAGGAAGCATACTATACCGCCAAGGCTCAGCGCCCGCTGACCGCCGAACTCCATCGCCTTTTCCAAAGCGCATTGCAGGTTGGCAAGCGGGTTCGCAACGAAACCGAGATTTCGCATGGTGCCGTATCCCATAGTCTTGCAGCCCTCGAGATTATAGAATCTTTCGGGAATGTAGATTTAAGGAATGCGAGAATCACCATCATCGGTGTCAACAAACTGACTGCCGACATTCTGAAGTTCCTCCAGAATAAGGGAGCCAGAATGGTATTCCTCGCCAACCGAAGTCAGATCAAGGCACATTACCTTGCCGATCCGCTCGGCATCAAGGTATATACGCTGGATGAGAAGCAGGAGTTCCTGGCACAAACGGATATCCTCATCAGCGCCACCTCAGCCCCTCATCTCATCATCTGCAAGGAAGACATCCCAGAGCAGAAACGCCTGCTCGCCATCGACCTCGCCTTCCCTCGCGACATCGATTCCCAACTCAGCGAACTCCCCCAAGTGCAGCTCTACAACATCAGAGACGTGGAGAAGAAAGTGCGTGAGAACATCGACGTGAGAGGAGCCGAAGTAGAAAAAGCCGAAGCCATCATCGAAGAAGAGATTCAGGAGATGCAGGAGGCTTTAGAAAGGAGAAAGAAATATATTTCATAATAATTTTATTCATAAACATAACCGACATTTTTAAAGATGAATAAAAAGATTAGAGTTATTGCAAGAGGCAGTCGTCTCTCCCGACTGCAAGTAGAGGAAGTTTTCAAGAACTTCCCGGAACTCGCCTACGAGATTAAATACCTGGAATCTTACGGCGACAAGAACCAGCAGATTTCACTCCTGAACGGTGAAGCTCCTGCTGATATCTTTACGAGAGAGCTCGACGATGCCATCCGTCAGGGAGATGCCGACATCGCCATCCATTCGGCGAAAGACCTGCCTTATCCTCTGCCTGAGGATATCGAAGTCATCGCCCTCTTCCCTGCTTTCGACACCACCGATTCGCTCGTAAGCAGAAACCACAAGAAACTGGCAGAACTCCCTGCTGGCAGTATCATCGGAACCAGCAGTCCGCTCCGCAAGAAAGGTTTAAACGAATTGCGTCCAGACCTGACAATCAAAGGAATACGTGGTTGTATTGAAGAAAGAGTTCAGCAGGTAAAAGATGGCAAATACGATGCTGCCATCGTTGCCACCTGTGCCCTGAAGCGACTCGGCATGGAGGATGAAATCGCCGAAGTGCTCCCTTTCCCAACCCATCCATTACAGGGCTTCCTTGCCATCACCGCTTTGAAAGAAAGCCAAGCATTGCAGCAGGCATTCGCATCCAAAAGCATTCTCGATAAGCAAGGTTCCGTATCCCTCGTCGGCTTTGGTCCCGGCGACCCGGACCTCCTTACCATCAAGGCAGCGAAAGCCATCGATGCCGCCGACATCATCTTCTACGATGACCTCATCGACGATTCCTATCTGGCAAATAAGAAAGCCGAGAAGATCTACGTGGGTAAGCGTGCCGGGTATCATCACAAGGAGCAGGCAGACATCAACCGTCTCCTCCTCGAAGCAGCACGAGAGGGAAAGAACGTGGTTCGTCTGAAAGGTGGCGACCCAATGATCTTCGCTCACGGCAGCGAGGAAATCGAGTACCTGGAGAGTAATCTGATAAAAGTGAATGTCATCCCTGGCATCACCACAGCCTCAGCCCTTGCCGCATCCCAGAAAATCAGTCTCACCCATCGTGACTTCTCATCAAGCGTAGCCCTGGTCAGCGGTCATACTCCGCAACCCGTAACTCCCGATGCAGAAACATTGGTGTATTATATGGGTGCCAAACAGCTGCAGACCATCGCTACCCAACTCATCGACAAGGAAGGCTGGGCATTCAACACCCCTGTGCTCCTCACCTACAACGTGAGCCGCCCCGATGAGCAGACCTTCGAGACCACCCTCTGGAATCTGAGAAACGGCGAGATGCAGAATCTCCCTACTCCATTGATAGCCCTCATCGGCAACGTGGCAGGATTGAAGCATCATCAGGCATCGGATATCAAGCCAACCCTCTATACAGGTACTCTTCCTGCGATAGAGAAGCGCAAGGCAGATTACACCTATACGCCGCTGATAGAGATTAGTTATCACCCAAGTTATTTTACGAAAATCCTCGAAGATCATTATTTTGAGCGTTACGATGGAAAAAGTTTTACCGAGTATTGTGAGTGGGATGAAAGTCAAGCTTTATATTATATCTTTACAAGCCAATATGGCGTTCAAGCAACACTTGATTACTACGATTTGATACTCAATGAGCAAGAAGAGCATGTGTTTATCTCCATTGGTGACACTACGACAGAGGCTTTACATAAGGCTGGCGTCAAAGATGTTATACAGGTAGAGCAAGACAATCGCTATGGGGTGATAGAATGGTTCAAAAAAGAGAAAGAAAGACTTGATGCTGCAAGACCACAATACGAGCATTCCTTTGAATTGTTTGAAAAGATGGATCATGATAATTATGATCCCGAGTTAGAAGACTTCGTGTATCGGTATGAAAATAGATTAGTTTTCTATCCTCATTCATCCCTATCACCAGAAGATATTCCTTTGGCTTTGCAGGAATTAGGTTTCAACGTACTAAGCGCCGTTGTTTACAACAATGAACTCCCGAAGAATCCGCGCCGTGTGAATCTCAACCATTTCAAGCGCATTGTCTTCACATCGCCTTCTACCATCGACAACTTCATCAAGCTGTATGGCAAGTTGCCTGAGAACACCGAGTTCATCACCCGTGGTCCTATCACCCAGGCGCATCTGGAAGAAGTATTGAATAAATAATATAAAACAGACATAGATATGAAAAGATTTAGAGAATTACGTAAAGACCAGGCTACTCGCGACAAGTATGCCGATGTATCATTGAGTGCCGCAGACTTCATCTACCCTTACTTCGTAGTAGAGGGAGAAAACCAGAAGGAGGAGATTTCCACCATGCCAGGCATCTATCGCTTCAGCATCGATACCCTTCTGAAGGACATCGAAGAAATCAAGAATCTCGGCATCAACAAGGTGCTCCTCTTCGGAGTGATTCCTGATGAGCAGAAGGATGAACGAGGCAGCGCTGCCTATGCCGACGATGCCCTCATCGCCCGTGCCGTAAAAGCCATCAAGGCAGAGTTTGGCAAGGACATCATCGTCTTCACCGACGTCTGCCTCTGCGAATACACCAGTCATGGTCATTGCGGACTCCTGCATCATCACGATGTAGATAACGATTCCACCCTCCCATTGCTCGCCGAAGAAGCCTACGTTCATGCCAAGGCAGGCGCCGACTTCGTTGCTCCTTCTGCCATGATGGACGGACAGGTAGAAGCCATCAAGAACCGTCTTCGTGAAGGTGGTCTCGACAAGCAATGCAAGGTATTGGCATATTCTGCCAAGTACGCCTCAGCCTTCTACGGTCCTTTCCGAGATGCAGCCGATTCTGCCCCAAGCTTCGGAGACAGAAAGAGCTACCAGATGGACTTCCGCACCCACGACCAGGGTCTTGATGAGATTGCAGCCGATATAGAAGAAGGAGCCGACTGGACGATGGTGAAGCCAGCGATGCCATATCTCGACATGATAGCCCGCGGCGTAGAGAAGTTCCCTAACATCCCGATGGTAGCCTATCAGGTAAGCGGCGAGTATTCGATGCTGAAGGCAGCCGCCAAGCTCGGTTATCTCGATGAGAGCCGTGTAGCATTCGAGAGCCTCATCGCCATCAAGCGTGCCGGTGCCCAGTACATCATCACCTACTATGCCAAGGAGATTATAGAAAAAGCAGAAGAGTGGCATCTCGAAATAGGATAAAAGAAAAGAGAAAAAGAGGAAGAGGAAGAGGAAAAGAAAGAGGAAGAAGAAGGAAGAAAGCAGGAGAACCAAGTCCCCCTCTCGTCCCCGTTCCCAGCGATTCCATCGCTGGTCCCCCTCCTAAAAAGAACCAAGAACATGAAAGAAAGAAAAAACTCAGCCGCCGCTTTCGAGCAGGCGAAACAGATAATACCTGGTGGAGTCAATTCGCCAGTAAGAGCCCTGAAGAGCGTAGGAATCACCCCGCTCTTCGTCCGTGACGCCAAGGGTCCATACATCTACGATATCGATGACAACAAGTTTATCGATTTCTGCATGTCATGGGGCGTCTTTATTCTAGGTCATAACAACGACAAGGTGAGCAAGGCTGCATCCGATGCCATCTTCCACGGAAGCAGCTTCGGCATCCCTACCCTCGCCGAAACCACCCTTGCCGAGAAGGTAAGAGAATCCTTCCCATCGATGGAGCGCCTGCGCTTCGTCAACAGCGGAACCGAGGCTACCATGTCAGCCATCCGTGTAGCTCGTGGCTTCACCGGTCGCGACATCCTCGTTAAGTTCGAGGGCTGCTATCATGGTCATGCCGACCATCTTTTGGTAAGTGCCGGATCTGCCGTAGCTAAGCTCAACAATGCATCATCAGCCGGAGTACCAGCCGGTTTCACCCAATATACCGTGGTACTGCCCTACAATGATACCGAGGCTTTGGAGAAGTATTTCGCTGAGAATGGCGACAAGGTAGCTGCGCTCATCATCGAACCGGTAGCCTGCAACATGGGCGTGGTGCCTCCAACCCGTGAGTTTATCGAGGCAACCCGCAAGGTAACCCGGGAGCATGGCGCCATCCTGATATTCGATGAAGTTATCACCGGTTTCCGTCTCTCTTATGGCGGTGCCCAGAAGCGATTCGGCATCACTCCGGATATGACTACCGTAGGAAAGATTGTTGGTGGCGGATTCCCTGCCGCAGCCTTCGGAGGTAGAGCCGATATCATGAGTGTTCTGGCTCCTGAGGGTCCAGTTTATCAGGCAGGCACCCTGAGTGGTAACCCGGTAGCAATGGCAGCCGGTTATGAAACCTTGAAGCAGTTGGGCGAACCGGGTGTTTACGAACTCCTCGAAGAGCGCAGCAACCGCTTCCTCTCCCGTCTTGAGAAGATAGTAGAAGGCAAGGGCATCCAGGTGAACCACGTAGGCACGATGTTCACGATGTTCTTCAACGACCAGCCTGTGCGCAACTTCCAGGATACGAAGAAGAGCGACCAGGAACGTTTCGCCCGCTATTTCCGCAACATGTTGGACCGTGGCATCTACGTAAGTCCATCGCAGTTTGAGGGCAACTTCATCTCCCTCTGCCACACCGATGAGATTCTCGACTACGTATTGAAGTCGATAGAAGAGAGTATCGAATAAACACATATAACAAAAAGCAAAGTCACAATACCCAGCACCATCTGCCGGATATTGTGACTTTTATTTTTAGAAACACCCCAAGCCCAATAAAGAGCAAAAACCTTGATTATAAGATACTTTATAAAACATTTCTCCTATTTTTCTTGCATGATTTAGATAATAATCGTATTTTTGCAGCAGATAAAATACGCAAGCTTATGAAAGAGAAAAGATATACATTGCCAGAAGAGCAGAAAGATGCAGCTTTCGCAACAGAGCCTGCACCAGCCTATCACGGAAATGCCGCCATAGCACTTCCCGAGAATGAATGTGCAGAAGAAGATATTGACTGGAACAAGATTCCTGTTGGCTGGCATCCGGCTAATGAAGAAGAAGCCGTGGCTAGGATTGAAGCCATTGAAGCGGAATACGAAAGGACAGGCAAGGCTACAGATTTTGAAGAATTTATAGAAGAATTAAAGGCAGAAGGATTATGGCTTATCCAATAAAAGCAATACCAACACTCTATGGTGAGGCGGCTCGTCGTTTCCAAGAAATGGCAGACGAAACAGAGCGCAAATATGATATTAGTCCCAAGCGAGACATCAAAAAAGATCCTCGCTATCATGCTATGCGCACAATACTTGAAAGGTCTAGCATAAAATAGAACATTTACAGGTGGCTCAATAACGGGCTGAAAGCCCAAAAGCTCTTAGCCCAGGGCAACGCCCTGGGTACACTCGCAGTCAACAATGCGCCCTGTAAGGGCAAAAGCTTCGTATAATATTTTTACTCCTAGCAAGCATTCATCTTGCAAATCCAAATAAAATTGGTTATAAAGCAGCATATATTCAAGGCTTTTGCCCTTACAGGGCGCAGGGGGACAACGCCTTAATACCCAGGGTGTTGCCCTGGGCTAGGAGCTTTTGGACCTTCAGCCCGTGCTTGAACCACATGCAAAAGTTCAATGATTTACTTCTTAATCAGGCATTTTATACTCATGTCTAAGCTTCCAGATAGTTCATCATATCCTCCAATGTATCGAAGTTCTTGACATTCCCCCTCTTTACATCCATAATAGCCTCCAACAAATCGCCCTCATACACTTGTGGTCTAGTATGCTTCTTATCATCCATAAAACGAACCACACGTACATAGCCAGAGCGACAAGCCTTCGAATTTTCCTTCTTGGAACAATCAAAAGCGTTCTTAAAATCTATAGTAATCTGCTTCATAATTATTTGGACTTTAAATTAAACATCTATTTTAATACTATCGTTGCATTTATTCTTTCCTCTTCACCCAAACCTTATGGCTGCCGCGGCCTAGTGAATCTATCGGCGAAGTCTTGTCATTTGTCAGCTCCTTCAGTTCCATAGAGGCGGAAGTACGGCTCAGGTTGTTGATAGAGGCATAATCGCCTAGGGTGAGGACTCCGTTCTTCTCTATCACCTCCAGGGCTCGGGCGATGCGCTCTTCCTTGGAATAGAGTTGCTTACGGATAACCTTTACACCACCCATATCACGCTCCAGGTCACGGTCGGTTTCACGCTTTACATCCTTGACAAACTCAGGAGACGCCTTGAAGTTGATGTCCTTCACTCCCACCTTGCGGTACGTCATCTTATCATCTGGATTCAGAATTTCCCTAGGCTTCTCATCCTCGAAAGCGAGGGAGAGGGAGAAGGTGCCGAAACCTTCCAGATTCACGTTGTACCCCATGGAGAGCATGTCTGCCAGCATATCAACCACATCGGTCAATACAGCCTCCGTGGTACTTTCCGAAATACCGCGATGGTAATGCTGCATCATCTTGACGAACTCTTTTCGGGATAGTGTACGGTTGGTCACCATCTTGGGATAAACTCTGCGCTTGCCATCATAGCGCATATCCCCCATTTCCTGCAATTTGTACTTAGCCATATCAGTTTCCTTTCTTATTTTAGTTTATCTGTATTTCTTATTGCAGCAGCCTTTGCATCCTACAGCATTTATGATCACACTTAAGAAGAAAAGACCACAAACCTAGGAAGAAAAGTATTTTATCCTAGGAGAAATCTTCGTTCATAGACATTGAACCGACATTCAAAGTCTATGAACCGCCGTTCAAAGACACTGAACGGACATTCAATGTTTATGAACAAAGATTTCTACCTTGCAAAGATACAACTTTATCAGATATAAAACAAGACTTTTCCTGAATATCTTTACTTTTCCGGCCATAATTCTTCGTTTTTTGAGCTTATTTCTTTGCGTATCCCAAATAATTGTGTTAACTTTGTAGTCAGATTGCAAGCCAAAGGCTAAAGGATTGCAAGCCAAAGACAAAGAAAAAGACTAAGATTAGACATTCTTATGAGTATGAAGATATTAGCAACCAGCGACTGGCACCTGGGCAACCTGTTTCACGGCAACTACCGTCTGCCGGAACACAAGCATTTCCTGAAATGGCTCCTGGAACAAATCGCTGAACAAAAGCCCGATGCTCTCCTCATCGCAGGAGACATCTTTGATAACGGAAATCCATCGGCAGCGGCACAGACCGTTTATTACGAGTTTCTTGCAGATGCTACCCAACTGTGCCCGAACATGCAGGTCATCATTACCGCTGGCAACCACGATTCCGCCAGCCGACTGGAGGCTCCCCGTCCGCTGCTCACCCGATACCATGTGGAAATAAGAGGAAACGTAAGGAAAATCTGGCAGCAGGGAGAAAGCGAGGACGATGCTAAAACCGGCGGACATTGGCTCTATTCCTTCGATGACCTCATCATCCCCGTAACCAACGAGGAAGGAGAAGAAGTCATCATCCTCGCCGTACCTTTCCTAAGAAGCGATGTGGTGCAGAACGCCAGCTACTCGCAGGGAGTCAACGACTTTCTGAGAGAACTGACGGCTGAGGCTCGAAAGAAATACCCGGGCAGGAAGTGCATCATGATGGCACACATGTACGCCAAGGGTTCGGATATCGCCAAAAAGGATGCGAGCGAGAAAATCATCATCGGCGGACAGGAGGAAGTGGACCTGGAAGGATGGAACGACCATCCCGACTATATGACTTGCGGACACATCCACAAACGGCAACATATCTGGAATACCGACTGGGCAAGATACACGGGAAGTATCCTCCCGATGTCGTTTGCCGAGAAAGACTACACCCACGGCATCGACCTCATCACCATAGAACACGGAGAAGAGGAGGAAGGAAAGGAAACCGGCAAGAGTAAGGAATGGAAAGTAGAATTCCTGGAATACAAGCCTCAGCACGCCCTCCGCATCCTGCCCGAAGATGAGGAAGAGCTGACCTTCAAGAAATGGCAGAAGCTCATCAATTCTGAACTCTCGGAGAGAACAGACGGCGAACTGAGCGACCATTTCGACTACGTGATGCTGAAGGTGAAACAGGAGAAACTGAACAGCGATGACATCAAGGAACTGGAGAAACTCGTCAACGAAAAGGATGCCGTGCTCTGCAAAATCCAGCGCATCATCCCGCAACTGGACCTCTCCACCATCCAGGGTTCCCAGCACATCACCAGCATAGAAGACATCATTAACCGTCCTCCACTCGACACGCTGAAGGAAGCCTTCGCCATCAGGCACAACGCTCCGATGAACGAAAGACAGGAGAAAATGTTATCCGATTTATTAACGACATCATCAATATGAAATTCCTACAACTCGAAATACTCAACCTCGCTTCGCTTGACAAACAGGGTGGCGAGGTCATCAACTTTGAAGAAGGTGCCTTAGGCGAGAGTACCATCTTCAGCATCGTAGGTCCGACGGGAAGTGGCAAGTCTACCATACTCGATGCTATCTGTCTGGCTCTCTACAACCGCGCCCCTCGCTATCCCAGGAAGAAAGGAGACAAGAACCAGAGCATCGAGATTTTCGGAGCTGCCGATGCCAGCGAAAGTAACCGTCTGGCTCCTACCGACAGCCGAAACATCCTGACACGTGGCAAGAAAGAAGGCTACAGCAAACTCACCTTCCTTGCCAACAACGGCAGCATCTACCGCGCAGAATGGCACGTCAGATTCCAGAGAGTGCGCTACGAGAACGCCAAGACTGCGCTCTATAAAATCACAAGAAACGGCGAAGAGATAACAGAGGAAGCTGCCGACTGGAACGAGCTGCCGAACATCATCGGACTCGACTACGACCAGTTTCTCCGTACCGTGCTCATCGCCCAAGGCTCGTTTGCCAACTTCCTGACGGCAAAGGAAAACGAGCGGTACGAACTCCTGGAAAAACTCATCGGATGCGAGGAAACTTATACGAACATCGCTACTGAAATCAAGAAGGCGAAAGACCAGGCAACGGATGCCTACAACCAGATGGCAGCATCGGTAGAAGCCGTAAAACAGAACCTGCTGAATGATGAAGAACTCGCCCAACTGCAGGAGGAAATCGCCCGGTTGGAAAAAGCAGAGAAGGAACTCGACAGCCAGTTGCAAGCCATCTCGAAAGAACTGCAATGGTTTGAGGAAAACGACAAGCAAATCAAGCAAATCACTATCTGCCAAACAGATATGGAGCAAGCAGCAGATGCCATTAAAGCGATGCAAATCCAGATTCTCCGTCTGCAGTTGCACGATGAAGTACAGCCTGCCGTCAACCAGCTGCAGGAAGTAGAGCGACAGACGCAAAGCATCCACGAACAGGAAGAAAACATCCTGAAAGCGGAAGGAAACATCAAAAGTCAAGAGTCTGCCATCAGCGAAAACGAGAAAACTCTTGCCAGTCTGAAGGAAGCAGTAAGCAAGGCACAGGAGCAGCTGGAAAAGGCGCTGCCGGTCATCGCTGAAGCAAGAGCGCTGAAAACAAAAATGGAAGCGGCTATGCCGAATTTGAAAGAAAAGAAAGAGGCAATGGAGTTGGCTCAGAAAGAGAATCAATCTGCCCAGAAAGACGTGGAGGAAAACGCCCGAAACATCCAAAAATGGGAAGCTGAAACGGAGAAAGCGAACCTTGCTCTCAAAACGACAAAGGAAGAGATTGCCAAACAGAAACAGGTTCTGCACGAAGCGACGCAAGCCGCTGAACAGGCTTGGGAGACAGAAAGAAATAAGACTGCCGGACAGAACATAGAGGAACTGCAGAACTGCAAGACTGTAGCCGACAGGAAACTGCAGGATGTCCAGCAAGCCATCAAGGTTGTGGCTCATCTCGATGCTGCCACAGCAGAAAAGCAGAAGAATGAGGAGCGCATCCTGGTCTTGGGCAAAAGAAATGCGGAGATAGATGAAGCCCTGGGCAAGTTGACCATCGAGGCTCTGACCCAAGAGTCCCTGACGCTGAGAAATGCCTATACCCTCATGGTGAGCGAGAAATGGGAGATTCATCGTGCCAACCTGACCGAAGGCAAGCCTTGTCCGCTCTGCGGCAGCACGACCCATCCTTATCATACCGACAACAGACAGTTTGAGGAAGCCACCACAGAACTCTCGCAACTTCTGAAAGCCAAGGAGGATCTACTGAAACTGCAGCAGAAAGAGGAGAAGGATCTTTCCGGCGAAAGAAAACAGAACGACGGCGAAGTACAGACGCTCCAGAAACAACAGGAAAAGCTGTCGGGAGAAATAGCAACTTACGAAGAGGATTGGAAGGCGCTCATCGCCCAGTATCCAAAGATTCCGAAGGCTGAGGCAGAACTGAAATCGCTCTTGCCTATCTATGAAAACAAGGCGAAAGATGCGAGCAGCAAACTGAGCCTGTTTAACAAGATTCAGAAAGAGATAGAACGGCTGACCCAACTCAAGGATAAGGCTGTGAAGGATGAAGCTGCGTATGAAAGCAAGGCTTCAACAATACAGAATGAAGCCCAAGAAAACACTTCAATCTGCGCCACAAAACTGGCTGAGCAGAAAGCACTTACCATCAACCTCATCTCACAGCAAAAGAGTAAGAAGGAGGCTTACGAGAAAGCCCTTCAGACATGGAATAGCGCCAAGAAGGAAATGGAGGAATGGCAGGAGAAATATAAGCAGATTCTGAATGGCGAAGAACCTGATGCGGCTGAACAAAGACTGACAGCAGCAAAGGATGAGGCTACGAAAGCAGCAGATACTCAGAACGAGAATATCAACAAACTGAAGGCGGAACTCGCCAACAGTAAAGGTTCGCATCAAACCATGCTGTCTCAGAACAAGACGATGAAAGAGAATCTGCAAGCAAAGGAAAAAGAACTCGACTTTTGGATTGAGGAATACAACAAGCAGCTTGAAGAAAAGAGCATCGAAGGAAAAGACTCCGAAGAGGAAGGCATCGAGAAAAGAAGTATCGAACCAAGCCTTATCGACCGAAATACCATCCGGGAGATGCTTCACTCTGCCGAAGACTGGAACGCTATCCGACGGGAAAAGGACGAAAAGGAGAAAGCCGTGGCTTCAACTACCGCCCTTTACCAGAGCGCAGAAAAGGCGCATCAGCAGCATTTGGAACATCAGCCTACCCAAACCCGTGATGCTCTCTTAGCCATTCAGCAGGAGTATCAGGAAAGAAGCCAGCGCAACGAACTGATTGCTGCCAACGCCAGGATGCAGAACCACCAGGAAGCCGTGAAGCAGTTGGGTGACAAGGCTGAGGCTCTGCAACTCGTAACACAGGAAAAGGATGACTGGACAGCCATCACGGATGCCATCGGAGCAGACGGCAAAACGCTGCGCAAGATAGCCCAATGCTATACGCTCAGTTTCCTGATAGCGCACGCCAACCAGGAAATCAGAAAGTTCAACAGCCGTTACGAACTGCAGCAGGTAAAGCATTCGCTGGGCATCCGAGTCATCGACCACGACCGTGCCGACGATATCCGAGACACCACCTCCCTATCAGGTGGCGAAACCTTCATCGTGAGTCTCGGTCTCGCCCTGGGCTTGTCGGCGTTATCCTCCCGCAACATCTCCTTCGAGAACCTGTTCATCGATGAAGGCTTCGGAACCCTCGACCCCGATACCTTAGCCACCGTCATCGACTCCCTCGCCATGCTGCAAAGTTCGCAAGGCAAGAAGGTGGGCGTCATCAGTCATACCGACACGATGAGCGAGCGCATCACCACCCAGATAAGGATTATCAAGAATGGCAACTCCGGCAGCAGCCATATCGAAATCTATCCGTAATTACACCTTATTATATAGGATACATATCCTTATTCATCATACATACCATACGTTTGGCAGCCTTATACCAAATGTATGGTATGTTCTTTACACCCTGTATGGTAGTCTTTTTACACCCCATGTGGTATTGCCCAAGTGGGGAAATCGCAGTACCTTTGCACCCAGAAAATAATAATAAAAAAAGACATAGATTATGGACAATAAGACTATCAAACATCTCAAGGAACTGGAGGCAGAATCTATCTACGTGCTCCGCGAAGTAGCTGCCCAGTTCGAGCGTCCAGTCATCCTCTTCTCGGGTGGCAAGGATTCTATCGTGATTACATATCTCGCCTACAAGGCTTTCTATCCGGCAAAGATTCCATTCCCGCTGCTCCATATCGACACAGGACATAACTTCGAGGAAACCATCCAGTATCGTGATGAACTGGCGAAGAAACTCGGAGCCGAACTCATCGTGGGCAGCGTGCAGGAAAGCATCGACAAGGGACGAGTGAAGGAGGAAACGGGTTATTATGCATCCCGCAACAAGTTGCAGACCACTACCCTGCTCGATACCCTGGAGGAATATAAATTCGATGCAGCCATCGGTGGCGCACGAAGAGATGAGGAGAAGGCGCGTGCCAAGGAACGCTTCTTCAGTCATCGTGACGAGTTCGGACAATGGAACCCGAAGAACCAGCGCCCAGAACTCTGGAACATCTTCAACGGCAGAAAGAACATGGGCGAACACTTTCGTGTGTTCCCTATCTCCAACTGGACCGAGATGGATGTATGGCAGTATATCTTCCTGGAGAACATCCCGATGCCTTCGCTCTACTTCACCCACGAAAGAGAGGTATTCAACCGCGACGGACAATGGCTCGCAGCCCTGCCTTGCATCAAGCGCAAGCCTACAGAAGAAGTGGTAAAGAAGCTGGTTCGCTGCCGCACCATCGGTGACATTACCTGCACCGGACTCACGGAATCGAAGGCGACAACCGTAGCGGATATCATCGACGAGATTGCTTCTACACGCGTTACTGAACGTGGAGGAAGAGCCGATGACAAGCGAAGCGAAACGGCAATGGAAGACCGCAAGAAGGCGGGATACTTCTAAAAGTTAATAGTTTATAGTTGATAGCTTATAGCTCTTTAAGTTTAGAGTTAACATTAAAAAGAGAACAAGATGGAATCTACAAGAGGTTATTTAGATATGGAGCTGCTCCGCTTCTCTACTGCGGGCAGCGTGGACGATGGAAAGAGTACTTTGATAGGAAGACTGCTTTATGACAGCAAGTCGATTTTCGAAGACCAGTTGGAGGCGGTGGAGGCTGCTAGCAAGAGCCGCGGTAATGAGGAAGTGAACTTGGCTTTGCTCACAGATGGTCTCCGTGCAGAGCGCGAACAGGGCATCACCATCGATGTGGCTTACCGCTATTTTGCTACACCGAAACGCAAGTTTATCATCGCCGATACTCCGGGACATATTCAGTATACCCGCAACATGGTAACGGGTGCTAGTACTGCCGACCTGAGCATCATTCTGATTGATGCACGTCATGGCGTACTGGAGCAGACAGTACGTCACAGCTATATTTCTTCGTTGCTCGGCATACCACATATTCTGGTGGCTATCAACAAGATGGACCTGGTTGATTTCAGTAAAGATGTATACGACAAGATTGTTGCCGACTACAAGAAGATGTCGGAGGCGCTGGATATCAAGAACGTGGTATTTATCCCTATCAGCGCCAAGGATGGCGACAACGTGGTGAACAAAAGCGACAAGACTCCTTGGTATGAGGGACCTACCCTGCTGAACTATCTGGAGACCGTTCCGGTAGGTCATAAGACGGTGAGTGATTTCTTCCGCTTCCCGGTGCAGTATGTGATTCGTCCTATCAGCAGCCAGTTCCCTGACTACCGTGGTTATGCGGGCAGAGTAAGCGGCGGCATCATCCGTCCGGGCGATAAGATAAGAGTATTGCCATCGGGCACGGAGAGCACCGTGAAGAGCATCGACTTCGTAGAGGAACACCTGGAGGAGGCGTATGCCCCAATGAGCGTTACCCTGACGCTGAACGATGACATCGACATTTCGCGTGGCGATACCCTCGTAAAGGCAGATGAGAAGCAACCTAGCATCGAACAGGACATCACGCTGGATGTCTGCTGGTTTAACGAGCGTCCTGCTGCCGTAAGAAACAAATACGTAATCCGTCAGGCAACCTTCGAGACCCAGGGTTTGATTCGCAGCATCAACTATCGCCGCAACATCAACACCTTGGAGAAGGAAGAAGGAGTATCGGAATTGAAAATGAACGATATCGCCGAGATCACCATCCACACCGCCAACCCATTGGTATTCGATAAATATACGGAGAATAAAGTAACGGGCAGCCTCATCTTCATCGACCCGGATACGAATGAAACCGTAGGAGCGGGATTGATTAAATAGTAATCATAAAGTTCAATGTTCAATGATCAAAGTTCAAAGTAATATAAAGGATTTGGTTCCAGAGCTCAATAAGAAATTCAGCGATGCGCCTGCCGAGGATATTGTCGGTTATTTCCTTCAGGCATTCAAAGGGCGCATCGCTCTTTCTTCTTCCCTCAGCATCGAGGACCAGACGCTTACCGACATCATCGTGAAGACGGATAAATCTGCCCGCATCTTCACCCTCGATACCGGCAGACTCTTTCCAGAAACCTACCAACTCATCGACAAGACCAACATGACGTATGGCATCAACCTGGAAGTATTCTTCCCAAATTACGAGGCTGTGCAGCAGATGGTGAAGGAAGAGGGCATCAACCTCTTCTATAATTCGATAGAAAGCCGACACCGCTGCTGCCAGGTTAGAAAGCTGGAACCGCTGAAGCGGGCGATGCAGGGACTCGACGTATGGATCTGCGGATTGAGAAAGCAGCAGAGCGTAACCCGCAAGGATATGCAGGTAGTGGAATGGGACGACATTCATAACCTGATTAAGGTAAACCCGCTCATCAACTGGAGCGAAGAGGATGTGGAGCAATATGTAAAGAAGCACCATGTTCCTTATAACAAACTGCAGGACAAGGGATATCCGAGCATCGGTTGCCAACCTTGTACAAGGGCCATCAAGCCAGGCGAGGATATCCGAGCCGGAAGATGGTGGTGGGAATCGCCGGAACATCGCGAATGCGGATTGCATCAGAGAAGCTAGGTTTTAAGTGAAGAACGAAGAGTGAAGAATTCAAATGTTTTAGGAAGGGAATGAGCATGAAGAATTTAATCATCAATATCTTGGAGGCAGCGGCATTCCTGCTGTTGGGATTGGGCGTTAGCCTGCTTGGATAATAAAATACGAGTATGGATTATAGAATAGCAAAGGATAAGATAGCAGGACAGGTGATGTTTCTCTTGACCATCGCCTCCATATTCCTGGTAATCATCATGGCGGTGGGACTGTTTATCAAGTCGGAGCCGATATTGAGCCAATATAACCTGTGGGAACTCCTCACAGAGAGCAACTGGCGACCGATGGAAGGCAAGTTCGGATTTCTACCTTTCCTCGCCGGCACCTTCTGGTGTACGGCACTCGCCATCCTCATCGCCCTGCCCATCTCCCTGTTCATGGCCATCTATCTCACGGAATACGCCCATCGCAGCATCCGGAAATACGTTTATCCCCTGCTCGATATTCTAGCCGGACTTCCCTCCGTCATCTATGGCGTGTGGGGCACCCTGCTCATCGTGCCTTGGGTTTCGAAGCATGTTGCTCCCCTTTTCGTAGAGTTCTCTTCGGGATATACGGTTCTGGCGGGCGGCATCGTATTGAGCGTGATGATCATCCCGCTTTTGGTGAGTCTGTTTATGGAGATATTCGATAACATATCAACAGATTTGAGAGAAGCTTCGCTCTCGCTGGGCGCCACGCAATGGCAAACCATCAAGCATGTTGTGCTGAGGAAGGCACGACCGGGAATGATTGCCGCTGTAGTCTTGGCGCTGAGCCGAACGCTGGGAGAAACGATAGCTGTACTGATGGTGTGCGGAAACCTCGCCATCGTTCCGGGCAGCGTGCTCGATGCCTGCTACCCGATTCCGGCACTCATCGCTAACAATTATGGTGAAATGCTTTCGGTTCCACTTTATGACAGCGCCCTGATGTTTGCCGCCTTCCTGCTGTTTTTCGTGGTAGTGATATTGAATCTCGGCTCAAGAATCGTGCTATTAAAGGTAAAAGAGTAAAAAGAGTAAAAAAGGCTTATGAAATACTTGGAAGAAAGAATCGTGAAAATCTTGATGCTCGGCTCGATAGGCATTGTGGGCTTCTTCGTGTTGAGCGTTCTTTATACCATCTTCAGGCGAGGACTGCCGGTGCTCTCCTGGGAGATGGTGAGCCAGTTGCCTAGCGGCGGCTTCTATCTGGGCGGCAAGGGCGGATTCCTCAATGCCATTGTAGGCAGCCTTTATATCGTGGGCGGCTCTACCTTGCTCGGTCTGCTTATCTCGCTGCCCGTGGTATTCTATATGAATGTATATCTCAAGCCCAACTCGAAATTCGGATACATCGCCCGTCTGGCTTATGATACGCTCTTCGGAATTCCTAGCATCGTCTATGGTTCCTTTGCCTTCACTTTGATGGTGTGGCTGGGCATCAGGGCATCGCTGGGCGGAGGTATTCTCGTCACCACCCTGCTCATCGTTCCGATACTCATCCGTTCGATGGACGAAGTGGCAAAGACGATTCCACAGGAGATACTCGATTCCTCCTACAGTCTGGGAGCCACGAGGATAGAAACTATCGGTGTGGTACTGAGACAGATAGCCCCAGCCATCGCTACCGCCACCTTATTAAGTATCGGTAGAGCCATCGGCGATTGCGCAGGAGTAATGTTTACGGCAGGATTCTCCGATCATATTCCCCATGGACTAAACCAGCAGGCAGCCACCTTGCCATTGAGTGTGTTCTTCCAGCTAAGCGCGCCTCAGGAGGATGTGCAGAACAGAGCCTATGCTGCAGCTGTGGTACTCACCATCATCGTATTGGTGTTGAGTTTCGGAGGCAGGTTCATCATGAGTCATTTCTCGAAGAATAAAATATAAAACAAAAAGGTGTGTCAGAAGGAAATTATTCTCTTCAGACACACCTTGTTTCATTTTCCATTGAATCGAACCCTATACCTTATTTCCCTCTTTTGGGAAAACTACGGTTGGCTGGAAGGTCTTAGCCTCCTCAAAGTCCATCAGGGCATAAGCGATGATGATAACGGTATCTCCCACCTGCACCTTGCGGGCTGCAGCACCATTCAGGCAGATACAACCGCTGCCACGCTCACCCTTGATAATATAGGTCTCCAAGCGCTCACCATTGTTGTTGTCTACAATCTGAACCTTCTCGCCTGCAATCAGATTAGCAGCGTCCATCAAGTCCTCATCGATGGTGATGCTACCCATATAATTCAGGTTAGCCTCAGTTACGGTCACACAATGGAGCTTACTCTTCAATACTTCTATCTGCATTGTTCTGTTATTACTTGATCTGTTACGGATTAAACTTAATAAAGAATATCTATAGAGGAATTTATCCTTTATACTTGATATGGTCGATGAGACGGATAGGAGTCTTACCGCAATAAACGGTGATGCAACCTACCACGTATGCACTATCCTCCCATGAAGACACATCCTGCAGGCTGTCGCCATCCACAATCTGGAAATACTCTACCTCCAGCCCCTCTACAGCATTGATGTCGGCAACCACCTTATCGTGAGTTTCCTGTACGGTATGAGTCTTGGCATACTCCACACTCTCCTTCAGAGCCTTATAGATGTTTGGCGCAATGGCACGCTCATCAGGAGCCAGCAAAGTATTACGGCTGCTCTTAGCCAAACCATCCTCATCACGGATGATAGGACACTCCACAATCTGCACATCGCTGTTGATGTACTTCACGAGCTGCTTGATGACAGCAATCTGCTGCCAATCCTTCTCACCGAAATAAGCACGGGTTGGTCGAACGATATAGAAAAGACGGCTCACTACCTGACATACACCATTGAAATGACCTGGGCGCTTGGCACCCTCCATCACGGTAGAAACAGGTGGAAACTCGAAGTGGCGCGTATCTGGTGTAGGATACATCTCCTTCACCGATGGTGCAAACACATAGTCAGCACCACAAGCCTCCAAGAGCTTGCAGTCAGCATCGAGGGTACGAGGATAGCGATCCAAGTCACCCTGATCATTAAACTGTGTAGGATTCAGGAACACAGAAACTACAGTCACGCCATTTTCCTTTACACTGCGCTTAACAAGAGAGGCGTGACCCTCATGCAGCGCACCCATAGTTGGCACAAGGCCGATTTCCTTTCCCTCCTTACGACACATGAAGAGTTCGTTCTGGAGGTCAACAATCTTATTGAATACTTTCATCGTCATAATCTGTTTTCGGGTGCAAAATAACAACTTTTTTCTCAAATGAGAAAGAAAAAACCTAAAAATATGCGAATTATTGCCGAAAATAATGAATTTCGGAGAAAAAATGCCCCTAATTTGAAGTTTTTTTTGTACCTTTGCACGTAATTCGTAAGAATAAAATTTAAATTTTATGGCAAAAAAAGTATTATTTATCAATCAGGAGATCGACCCATACGTAGCCGAGTCTCACATGTCAATCATGGGACGCGAACTGCCTCAGAAGATGCAGGAAGCAGGTTTTGAGATCCGCACCTTCATGCCTAAGTGGGGCACCATCAACGAGCGTCGCGGACAATTGCACGAGGTCATTCGCCTGTCTGGTATGAACCTTATCATAGATGATACAGACCATCCGCTGATCATCAAGGTTGCATCTATACCAACAACACGACAGCAGATTTATTTCATCGATAATGACGACTATTTCAAGAGCCGCCAGATGGGTACCGATGAAAACGGAAAGGAATATGCCGACAACGGAGAAAGAGCTATCTTCTTTGCACGTGGCGTATTGGAAACCGTGAAGAAGCTCCGCTGGCAGCCTGATGTAATCGTCTGCCAGGGTTGGGCTAGCGCAGTAGTACCATTCTATGTTAAGACAGCCTACAGCGAAGAGCCTTCATTTGCAGAATCAAAGGTAATTACCGCTCTCTATACCAACGAACTCAAGGGCGAACTGGGTACCAACTTCAAACGTTGCGTTGCCTTCCGCGATGCCAAGTCTGAACTGCTTGACGGCTATCAGGACGACTTCAACTTCATTGAGCTCGGCAAACTCGCCATCGACTACAGCGACGGTGTAGTAGAAGGTGAAGAAGAAGCTAACCAGATTCTCTTTGATTATGCGAAGGAGAAAAATAAGCCTATACTGGCTTATCCGGGAGAAGATATCCAGGAGCCATACGCAGACTTCATCAACAAGGTTTGTCCTGACGCAGAATAAGATTCCGACAACAGAGACACATACATACAAGGATAATGAAAATTTTAAGACTCTTAACAGTATTAGCAATAGCAGCGCTCACTTTCGCTGCATGTGATGACACCACCGAGGGAATCGGTGGTAGCATCACTAACGATATTGACAACATCAACATCTCTAGCGCAGTATTTCCTGTAGCTACAAAGTCTATGGTTTCAGGTGCCGTATTGAGCCGCAACAACAGCGGCCTCATCGGTAAGATGAAAGACCCGGAAACCGGCAACTATGTAAAGGGTGACTATATGACGCAGTTGGGCGTACTGTCTTCTTTCGATGTAGATACAGTTGCCATCAAGCAAGCCAACAACGACTCTATTGAAGCTTATGGTTGCTACTTGTTGATTTCATATAATGCCAACTATGGTGATACTATCGCCCCAATGAAGGTCACAGCCTACGAGATGACCAAGCCAATGGCAGAAGATCAAGAGTATTACTCTGATTATGATGCATTCAAAAACCGCTGGGTAAGCGAAAGCAATCAGCATTGGAGTTGCAATTACAACTTGAGCAACACATCAGATGTAAAGAACTTCCAGATTAGTTTGAACAAGCCATATACCAAAGATGGTAAGACTTATAATAACTACGGCTCATACATTCTGCAGACATACGCAAAGCATCCAGAGTACTTCAAGACCAACTACAAGTTCCTGCACAATGTTTGTCCTGGCTTCTATATCAAGAATGTAGGTGGTACAGGTAACATGGCTAAGATCTGGAATACAGAGCTCATCTTCCAATACAGACGCCAATATACGACCAAGGCAAAAGATGGCGTTACAGATAGTATCATAGTAGATAGCCTCTACAACCGTTTCGATGGAACAGAAGAGGTATTGCAGCTCAACAAGATTGAGAACGATACCGTGAACATGAAGAAGTTGGCAAATCAGGAGAACTGTACTTATCTCAAGTCACCGGCAGGAATCTTCACCGAGGTTACCCTCCCTATCGAAGATATCATGAAGGGACATGAGAAGGATACGCTCAACACAGCCACCATCTCTTTCCCACGACTCAACAATGCAGACGAAGACAACCCATACAACTTTGCTACACCAAGCACCATCCTGATGGTTCAGAAAGACAGTTTGCAGTCGTTCTTCGAAAAGAGCAAGTTGGCAGATAGCCGTACTTCTTATACCACAAGCTACAGCAGAACAGGTACTTACAAGAATGCCTATACATTCCAGAACATCGCCAATCTGGTTTCTGCCATGTATAAGAACAAAGGCAAGAGTGAAAACTGGAATAAGGTTGTACTGGTTCCTGTAAGCATCATCACGGTTACACAGGGCTATACTACAGTCATCACCAAGATAAATCACGATATGGCGCTCGCTTCTACCCGACTGAAAAGAGGTGTAATAACCACCGACAGCAACGGCAAGGAGACAAGTCCTATACAGATAAAGGTGATTTACAGCAAGTTTAAAGAAAAAGAATAAACATTCATCACGCAAAGTAAAAAGGAACGAAACATGGCAGATAATTTTTTGGAGCGCCACCGCGAAGAATACGAGATACGCAAGGCTGCATGGCTCAAGAAGAAGAAACTATTCATGAAGTCAGGCAAGAAACAGAAGCCCCAGACACAGATGCCACGTCCTGAAGACGAAGCGTTATAGGCACGAAAGTGTTCTAACTCCTATACAAGAGGGTGTATCATTAAACATTTGACTGTTTATGATACACCCTCTTGCTTTTTACCGCATATTCCCTAAAAATGACCGCATAAAACCACACGGACGCCATTTAACACAAAATAGAACTAAACCCATTTGGAAGTTACCGTTTTTTTTTATATCTTTGCAGCGTAAATTTAAATATTGAATAATCAAAAACTGACAAGATAAAAATATTCAAGATATTGGGTAGAAATACCGGTCTATGGGTTTAACTTTTCTAAGAACTTACAATGTAAAAAATGTATATGAAATACTTGGTTTATGTTTATAGATAAAGGAGCTTTTGCTCTCTCTTTAAAAAGATTAGTTTTTAAGTTTAACAAAATGCTAAAGTTAGATGTTAGTAATATAAGTTCCCGTAGTGACCGTGAGGCTACTGCGGGAACGCTTTCAATTTATAGTATATAAAAATGAAAAAGGGCAAGACCGCTGATGGTCTTGCCCGAACTATTTTTATAAATCTTTATCAATATTATAAGATTCTACCTGTAAGAGAGAACTTCAAAACAGGATAAACTTTCAAGTCTTTTACGAACTTAGAGAGATCATCCTCGCCAGCATCTTCCAACGCCTTATTGATATCAATCTCTGTATCGTTCTGGTAAACCTTGAGCTTGCCCATGAACTGGCAACCCAACTCAAAACGGCAACCGATACGGTTCTTAGGAACCAGACGACCGAAACCTAAACCGAGGTATGGACGAACTTTCTTGCAACGGATATCGCCCCGAACATTGTAGTTCTCATCGAGCTCCAAATTGTAACCACCCAAGTTGGCATTAGCTGTAGAAACAACAACCTGATGGAATTGATCCTTCATATCCTGAGTAGGCAACTTCTGAGAGATTTCACGAAGTTCGTCGCATGAACCGGTAACCTCTGCTATCTTCTCTCCACCAATTGACAAACCTGCAGCGATAAAGAACTTACTGCCTCCACCGAAAGGATACAAATTAGCCTTTACATTAAAGGTGGTACGACTGAAATCTCCATCAACATGAATGGTAGCAGGATTAGGATAACTAACTCCAGATACCTGAGGCAAAGAACTAGAATCATAATCTACATCCAAATCACCAGACAGTTTGAAAGATGGCATGACATTCACACCCGCTTCAACCTCAAAGAAACTAGTAACTGGAGCTGCCAAACCTACACTAATACCCTCGGTACCTGCACCTACATTAAGACCTACATGGTTAAAGAGACCACGCTTGTACTCATTCTGCGCCATTACACTCCCTACACTAGTAAGCAGAATTACTGCCACCATCATTAATTTTTTCATAATCGTTCTGTTTATTAGTCCTTATATCAAATTATTTTTTCATATCGTTCTTAAAAACAAGTGCAAAAGTAAACAAAAGTTATAAGAAAAACGAATAATAGAGGTAAAAATTAAGGCTCTTTAATACTTTTACGTACTAAAGAGCCCAATATCTTGTTAAAAACCTAAAATTACAGACAAAAGACATACCCGTTGCCAATAAGAACAGATGTCTGTATTTCGTACTTACTAAAGTAAAATACGAGGCTTAATCTACAACCGTAAACTTGGCAAATTTCAGCAAAAGCTGTTTGGTACCAGAATGAACGAACTCTACTGTAGCCTTCGTATTCTCACCAGTTCCCTCAATCTTCAATACCGTTCCCCGTCCAAAACGCTGATGCTCAATCTTCATTCCCTCTTGTAAACCGCAAGAAGAACTGCCAGCAGATGATGCTGCAGAAGAAGAAACAGATGATGCTGCAGATCCAGTACTGCGAGAAGCAGGATGAGAAGAATGCGTCTCCATGTAACGTTTAGCTGCATTCAGTGCTCTTACAGACTTGAAATTTCCTTCAGAAAGAGAAGGCTTAGGATCTGCCACAAACTGAGATGCTACCGGTTTCGAATTCTGATATCTGCTACTGTATCTAGGCTGATCAGCATCCTCCCAAGGTCTGCGAGGACGTTGCGCTCTCGCCCACTCCGGCTGGTCAGACGAAGAATCAGCTCTAGAGCCAAACAAGCTTCCACCAGCCTCATCCTGACTATCTATCAACTTGCTGTCAATCTCATCAATAAAGCGACTCGGATTATCAAACTCCATCTTGCCATATCTCCAGCGGTTCTTGGCGTTCGTCAGAATACAATGTTTCTCAGCTCGCGTAATGGCTACGTAAAGCAATCTCCGTTCCTCCTCCAGTTCTCTGAGCGAAGCAGCAGAAAGCGGACTCGGGAAGATATTCTCTTCCAATCCTACCACGAAGACCGTAGGAAACTCCAGACCTTTGGCTGCATGAACCGTCATCAGAGATACACGAGGTTCATCCTTATCACCATCGCTGTCAGCATCGGTTAGCAGCGCCACATCCTGCAGATAATCCTGCAGGAAGAGTTCATCGAACCTACCCTCTTCACGGCGTTCGTCCACAAAAGCAGACATACCGCTCAAGAATTCCTCCAGGTTCTCCTGACGTGCCAGATCATCGGCATCCTTGCCCGACATGATATCCTGGCTGATACCACTCTCCTTGATAATAGCATCACCCAATTCATAGACATCTGTAGTTTGAGCCCGTTCGATAAACGAAGAAATCAGCAATCTGAAGGTTTCCAGCTTGTTCATCGTACCCTTGTTAACCGCCAGTCCATACTGCTCAGGGGCACCGATTACCTCCCAGAAACTCACCTGGTTCTGATGGGCACAGTCAGCAATCTTCAGCACCGTAGTAGCACCGATTCCACGAGCCGGATAGTTGATGATACGCTTGATAGCCTCTTCATCATCCGGATTCGCCACCAGACGGAAATAGGCTATGATGTCCTTGATTTCCTTGCGCTGGTAGAAACTCAGTCCGCCATAGATGCGATAAGGAATACCCTGCTTTCTGAACTCCTCCTCGAAGCTGCGGCTCTGGGCATTGGTACGGTAGAGAATGGCAAAATCACTATACTGGCAGCCATCCTCGCGCCGGATACGCTTCACGTCCTTCGCAACAATCACCGCCTCTTCCTTGTCGCTGTAAGCAGGCTTATACAGAATCTTCTCGCCCTTTGCATTCTCGCTGAACACATCCTTAGGAATCTGGTTGCGGTTATGCTTGATCAGACTGTTAGCCGCCTCAACGATAGTCTGGGTAGAACGGTAGTTCTGTTCCAGTTTGAAGAGACGCGTACCCTGAAACTGGCGCTGATAGTTGAGAATATTATCGATATTGGCACCACGGAAGCTATAGATACTCTGCGAGTCATCACCCACGGCACAAACACGCTGCTTCTCCTGACAGAGTTGCATGACGATAGACATCTGAACGTGGTTGGTATCCTGATACTCATCCACCAGGACATAATCGAAGCGGGCGGCATATTTGTGGCGAATATCCTCATGCTCCCTGAAGAGCTGATAGGTAAGCGTCAGCAGATCATCGAAATCCATGGCATTAGCCTGCTTGCAGCGCTGCACGTAAGCCACGAAAATCTTACCAACCTCAGGCATCTGCGCACGCTTGTTCTGCTCGAAGATAGCCGCATCGCTCTCATAAGCCGCAGCACTCATCAGGTTGTTCTTCGCCATCGAAATCTTGGCATGAACGGCAGCAGGCTTATACTTCTTATCATCCAGTCCCATCTCCTTCACAATCGCCTTGATCAGCGAGCGCGAATCACTTTCATCATAAATGGTAAAGTTGTTGTTGAAGCCGATATGCTCGACCTCCGCTCTCAGGATTCGGGAGAAAATGCTGTGGAAAGTACCCATATAGAGATGCTGTGCGAGATCATTTCCCACCAGTTTTCCGATACGTTCCTTCATCTCTCTTGCTGCCTTGTTGGTAAAGGTGAGCGCCATGATACTCCAGGGTTTCATGCCCTGGCTCAGGAGATAAGCTATCTTATAAGTAAGTACACGCGTCTTACCCGAACCTGCACCGGCTATCACCAGCGAAGGTCCGTCAATATATTCTACCGCAGCACGCTGCGCTTCGTTCAAGTCGTTCAGTAAATCCATTAATCAATATTTAGCCGGAAAAAATAATCACTAATAACTAATAACTAATCATTAATAACTAATCACTACTCACTCATTACTTTCCCCTATATCCGCCCACAGCCGTGCCCGGGTCGAAATCTTCACCCTCACGAGGGAAGGTAGGGATAAATCTCATCTGATGTTCTATCTGTCGCTGGCGCTTTTTCATATAAGCGCTAGGATGCAGCGAACTGAATTTGCGCGGATTAGGAAGCGTAGCTGCTATCAGCGCACACTCGCCACGAAACAGGTCTTTCGCTTTCTTGTCGAAATGATATTCTGCAACCGCATCCACACCATAGATACCAGGTCCCATCTCAATGCTGTTGAGATAAACCTCCATGATGCGCTGCTTGCTCCACATCATTTCGATGAGGAAGGTAAAGTAGACCTCAAATCCCTTGCGGGTCCATGAACGGCCAGGCCACAGGAAGACATTCTTAGCAGTCTGCTGACTGATGGTACTTGCTCCATGCACCTTTCCACCACGTGCATTATTCTTCGCCGCACTCTCGATGGCATTGAAGTCGAAACCGTGATGCTTCAGGAATCTCGCATCTTCGCTCGCCATCACCGCCACAGGCATGTGAGGCGAAATCTTATCCATCGAAACCCAATGATGATGCATGGTAATACTCTCGCCATCAGCTACTTGCTGAAAGCATCTGATAAACATCAGAGGAGTGACATACACAGGAATGAACCTATATGCCACTACAGCAAGAATGGTGGTACTGAAAAACAGCACCACCACCCATTTTACTATATTCTTGATTTTCTTCAAAATCATCTATTTAGTTTTTCCCTTCCGGGAGCATAAAGTTATTACTTCAATGTACCATTGTTGGCTGCGTTAACCATAGCCTGGCTAGCGTACATGTAAACCTCTACACGACGGTTCTGGGCACAAGCAGCAGTAGTATTCACTACAGGGTTAGCAGAACCAAAACCCTGAACATTCTTTACCTGACGGCTGGTAACACCGCAAGAAGCGAGATAATTGTAAACTGCCTCAGCACGCTTCTGGCTCAAAGGCAAGTTGATACCGTCATTACCTGTAGCATCAGTATAACCCTGGATAGAAACCTCGCAGTCGGTATTGTTCTTCAATACACCGGCAAACTGAGCCAAATCCGTCTTAGCGCTACTGCTGAGAGTAGAACCGTTAGTTGGGAAGAGGATACCAGAAGCAAATGTTACCTTAACGGCAGACAAGCCATTGGCATCTTTTACAGTCTCAACCTGTGCATTCTTCACCTGTTCAGCCTCAGCCTTTACCTTATCCATGTGCTTTCCGATGAGGTTACCAGCACCGCCACCAACAGCTGCACCGATAGCAGCACCTACGAGAGCACCGGTACCACGATGGCTATTATTGAGCAATCCACCAACGAGAGCACCCAGAGCTGCACCTGAACCGGCACCTACTGCTGTACCTGTCTTCTGATTGGTTCCACAACTTGAAAAAAGCAAGCACAAAGAGAGGCCTGCAACTGCAAAATTAGTCTTTTTCATTTTAAAATCTCCTATATTTATGTTATTTAATTGCAAAGATAACTCTTTTTTCTCCATAATGGAGAGTTTTCTAATATTTTTTTGTATTTTTGCATGCAAATTTAAGGGTATTTGTCGAAATAGAGCTAGGAAATCACCTATTTTGGGGTGGAAAATCCCTAAAAGTAGAATTCCAGACACCTGCAGACAGATGAACTGCCGGCAGCAGATGATGAAGGGGCTCATGCTTATACCTTAATATATATAACAGAAGAAATAAAAAACAAAATAAATAGAATAAAGCAATATGGCTAAAGAACTCAAGAATTTAACCAAGCGCGCTGACAACTACAGTCAGTGGTACAATGATTTGGTAGTAAAGGCTGACCTCGCAGAGTTGTCACCAGTTCGTGGTTGTATGATCATCAAACCATACGGCTACGCAATCTGGGAGAAGATGCAGCAGCAGCTCGACAAGATGTTTAAGCAGACAGGTGTACAGAACGCATACTTCCCTCTCCTCATCCCGAAGAGTTTCTTCTCTCGTGAGGCTGAGCACGTGGCAGGTTTCGCCAAGGAGTGTGCCGTAGTTACCCACTACCGCCTCCGTTCTACAGAGGATGGCAAAGAGGTTGAGGTGGATCCTAACGCAAAGCTCGATGAGGAGCTCATCATCCGTCCTACTTCTGAGACTATCATCTGGAACACCTATAAGAACTGGATCCATTCATGGCGTGATCTCCCTATTCTCTGCAACCAGTGGTGTAACGTAATGCGTTGGGAGATGCGTACCCGTCCGTTCCTCCGTACTTCTGAGTTCCTCTGGCAGGAGGGTCATACCGCTCATGCCACTAAGGAAGAGGCTGAGGCAAAGGCTCAGGAGATGCTCAAGGTTTACGCTGATTTTGCAGAGAACTACATGGGCGTTCCTGTATTGCAGGGTGTGAAGAGTGAGACTGAGCGCTTCGCCGGTGCCCTGAACACTTATACCATCGAGGCAATGATGCAGGATGGCAAGGCTCTCCAGAGCGGTACTTCTCACTTCCTGGGTCAGAACTTCGCAAAGAGCTTCGATGTTACCTACTTGAACAAGGAGAACAAGCCTGAGTACGTATGGGCTACTTCATGGGGTGTTTCTACCCGACTGATGGGTGCCCTCATCATGGTTCACAGCGATGACAACGGTCTGGTATTGCCTCCAAAACTGGCTCCTATCCAGGTAGTTATCGTTCCTATCAACAAGGGCGACGAGCAGTTGGCTCAGATTACTGCTAAGTTGCAGCCTGTCATCGACCAGCTCCGCGAGTTGGGCATCACCGTGAAGTATGATGACAACCCTGCCAAGCGTCCTGGCTTCAAGTTCGCTGACTATGAGTTGAAGGGTGTTCCTGTACGTCTGGCTATGGGTGGCCGTGACTTGGAGAACAACACCATCGAGATTATGCGTCGTGATACCTTGGAGAAGGAGAACGTAAGCTTCGACGGTATCGTTGAGCGCGTAAAGAATATGTTGGAAGACATCCAGAAGAATATCTTCGAGAAGGCTCGTGCTTACCGTGATGCTCACGTTTATGAGTGCGACAACTACGAGGAGTTCAAGGAGCGTGTGAAGGACGGTGGTTTCTTCCTCTGCCATTGGGACGGTACAGCCGAGACCGAGGCTAAGATCAAGGAGGAGACTCAGGCTACCATCCGCTGCGTGCCTTTCGCTTACGAGCAGACTCCAGGTGTAGATATGGTAAGCGGCAAGCCAGCCGTAGCCCGTGTTATCATCGCAAGAAGCTATTAATTAAACGGGAAGGTAAGGAGTTAAGGAGTTAAGACGTATGTCACTTCACCCAAAAACAGTCTAAAAAGACTATTGTCTTAACTCCTCAGCGACCGTAGGGAGCGATAACTTCTTTAACTCCTTTAACTACATATCAAATATGAGGCAGTTGATACTATACATCCTTTTTCTGGTGTCCATGGTCTTCTCAGGCTATGGAGAGGTATCTGCTGCCTCTATTTCTTTTACACCCGAGGATTCTTATACCCAAGATGCAAGCCATAAGAAAGATGGTTTGACAAAGGTTGAGTATGACAAGAGCCAGCCTGAGGCACAGCTTGAAAACGCTTCACAGCTTGCTTACCGCATCTGTAGCAGCCGTCCGCAGCGCATATTGCCAAGTGGCAATATGCACAACAGTCAGACTGCCAGTAGATTGCTTACAAATAGAATCCGTTATTTATCATCCCTTTTATCAGCTATAGAAGGTGGCATGGAGCCTTTCCGACAGGAAACTGCCCCAATCCACTTTGATGTCGCCAGCAAGTATTATGTCATTTGCCTGCGACGTCTGCTCTGTTAGTGCTTATTCTTTTCTCTTTTTAAAATTTCATATAGGTTTATCGCATCTTTCCTAAGATTTGCGATAAGACTGATTACACCCCTATTCAAAACAAAAAACAGTTCAATATATATTATTTTTCAAGAATTAAGAATAAGCAAATAACAGTATAAAATTATGGCAAAGATTAATCATTTAGAGATGGGTGCTGATGTTTTGGCACTCCAGGATGTACAGGTAAAGAAAGGTTTCATGGGTTTGACTGTCAAGCTCATCTATCAACCTACCAACAGCGTGATTAAGATAAAAGAGAAAGAATATTCTGCAGAGGATGGAAGAAAGCTTGAGAACATCCTCAGCGCAGCCCCAAAGGATGTAGAAGCAGCTATCAGCAAATTCCCTGTTTCTGCCATCAGCATGGGTAATATGAAGTTACAGGCTTGCATCTCTGACGACCACCAGTTTGTTGCCACACAGCTCCTTGCCTTCAAGGATTTCGGTTACAAGCCAGTTACAGAGATGAAAACCTATACAGGAAAGACAGCCGAAGCTTTCGCTCAGTTGTTTTAGTTATATCACAGTATCGGGACAGAGGACAGCACAATTCCTCTGTCCCTTTTTTATTTTATAGGTATAGGATGAAATCTTTATTTGAAAGAAGGCGGTTCATTCCCCTCTTCCCAATTGCGGTAATGCTTAGGCGACAGACCGGTATGTTTCTTGAAGAAGGTTCCGAAGGCTGAAGCATTGGGAAAACTGAGTTCATTGGCTATCTGCTGTATCGTCTTCGTGGTGTTCTTCATCAGATAGATACTGCGACGGATCATCGCCTTGAAAAGCAACTGCTGGACCGTCTGACCGCAAACCGACTTGACCAGTACCGACAGATATTTCGGTGTAAGACAGAGTTCGTCTGCATAGAAAGCCACACTGCGCTCACGCATATAATTCTTCTCTATCAGCAGCACCAGCGACTCAAAGATGGCAATCTTCCGTTCCATCTCCTTGCCGGCAGCCTTGAACGATGCCGAGAAGATGCTGCACAACCTGTATGTAACAGCCATCAGCAACAGTTTCTGCTCATGCACACAATAGGCATCCAGTTCACCACTCTTCTCTTTTTCCAGCTCCAGCTTCCTCAGCATCAGGGCATAGGAAGTGAGCATATCCTCATAACCCGTCTTCCTGACATGGCAGGGTTTGGGATAAATCGTAGCATAGAGACGCATGGTAACCACGGTATTGCCCAACATGTGACGAATCTGTTCAGCACGGTAAAAAAGAAGGGTATATTTAAGGTTCTTGCCCGTTTCCTGCACATGAAACATCACTCCTTTGGAGAGGAAAACGGTCTCACCCTCAGATGCAACAAAGGATGTTCCGTCTACACAGAAACGGAACATCCCCTGATGACAGATTACGATTCCGACATAGTCGGAGTAGAAAGGCTGCATCAACAGCTGAGGAAACTCATGAGCCTCGTATATGATGATATTATCTGTTATTTTCATGATGAATATGGGTCTGTTATCTTCAGATTTAACTGCGAAGATAACAAAAATATCCATTCATCAGATGAGCAGCCTGTATCTTTTATGATATTTTAGCACTCCCCTACCTTCTTCCCAGGGATTTCACATCAACATTCTTCAGCAGATATTCGCGCGTCAGTTCCCGGATATTGCGCTTGCGCCAAGGGAGAACGAGCATCAGTCCGGCACACAGCAGACAGCCGTAGAAGGTCCAGCCTGCCATCTCCTTGATGCTCACCAGCGTGGCTTGTACCTGTACCTTTCCCTTCGTACTCATGGCAGCCATGTTCTGTGCCTCGGTTACACTCTTGCCCTGATATTGCATGCCTCTCACCGTCTGGTCGTAAGTCTTCGCCGTCTCGATGCTCGTGCGGTCGTAATCCTGAGCAAAGCGGATTACATAATACTGCTGTCTGTGCTGCAGCACATTGGTATAGAGCGCCGAGCCGATGCAAGGGGCAATGACCATACGAACGGTAAGCATGATGCACACCCAGGTTGACATGAAACGGTAAGGCATGCGCTGGTTGGCTATCGTGGAGATGAGCGAATAGAGCAGCATCATTCCCGTAGAACGGATGATGATAGGCCATTTCATACGTTCATACATGCCGTCGTTCTGTACTTCGAAATACATGTACAGCGCATAGGCTCCGATAAAGAGGAAACCCAGACAGTACATCCACTTCAGGTGAACATTCTTGGCTCGGGCAATGACGGCGAATATCAGTCCCACGGTGTAGCCCACCATCACCCAGTTGCCCAAGGTGGCGTTCTGCCAGTTGTCTATCTTCATGCTCACATTGGTGAACACGTTGACAAACATGGCGCTCGAATTGCAGACCATCAGCAGGAAGAAGAGCAGGATGCCGTAGTTGATGACCCTGAGCTGGAACACCTCCATGATGAAATAAGGTGAACGCCGCGTCTTCTCCAGATAGATGAACAGGGCGGTAAAGATAAGACAGACCACCGAAGAGAAGCGGATGGTAGGATCATCAAACCAGTCGAGCGTCTTACCGAAAACCATGACATAAGCAAACGAACAGAGCATGATACTGAACACCGTAACATTGCCAAACTTCGACATCGTTATCGGGAACTTCGGCATTGGATACTCATGATAAGGCATGGTGAAGAACACGATGATGATGCCTGCCAGCATGAATGCCATCATGAAATGATAAACATACTGCCACTCATAGGCATAGGCAAGCCATGCCGTAAGCCAGGTTCCCAACTGTCCGATAATCATGAAGAAGAGATAGATGACCGGCTGCGACACCATCTTCTCCGAATCTACCGCATCCCATGCTTCCTCGGTAGTAGGCTCGCATCCCGGAGTGATATTCCTCGTAGCCTCTATTCCGAAACCGTATCTGATGAGCACGAAGAGATGCGCCATCAGCAACGTCTGGCGGACAAAACCCATCAGCAGACTGCACAGTCCGAGTATGAACAGCGAGTCGGTCTGGGCACACACGAAACTGAGGATAAAGAGAATGGAGAAGCCCACGATACACATCATCTTCTCTCTACGGATGCACACCAGATCATAGAAGAACGGCGAGAAAGCCGCCATTCCTATCGAGGTGCAGAAGCCCGCAAAGGCGATGTATTCCGACTGGATGCCGAGCCCGCTCATCATCTCGCCGCTGTTGGCAGAATAGACACCACTCATCGTAATCATCGGCACGAAGAGGATGATCATGAAGATGATGCCGAGCGGTTTGGGCACCCAATCATAAAACGGATAATTCTTATATTCTTCTTCCATATATTACTTCATTTCCATCTAGCTGTTTTTTACTTTCTCTCAGCCTTGACAACCACCATCATGCCGGCAGCAAGATGCTCATTATCCTCTTTGCTGAGGTTGTTGAAATCGATTCTTACAGGCACACGCTGCTGAATTTTGACAAAGTTGCCAGCAGAATTGTCGGTAGGTACCAGCGAATATTTCGAACCGGTAGCACCAGAAATGGCGGTCACCGTGCCCTCAAACTCCTTGTTACTGATGGCATCTACGGTCATACGCACCTTCTGTCCTACATAGAGATTCTCTATCTGGGTTTCCTTATAGTTGGCAATCACCCATTTGTTGTTGGTTGGAATGATGTAGGTAATGGTGGTTCCTGCATTCACCATCTGTCCCTCCTCGATAGAGCGGCGACCCAGTTTACCGTCGCAAGGGGCCACTACCACACAGTAAGAGAGGTTCAGCTTTGCCATCTCTACGGCAGCCTCGGCACGTTCGATGGAGGCAGCCACATTCTGCTTGCGGGTAGTTACCTCGTTTACGCCCTTATAGGCAGCAGCCTGCTGCTTCTTTACCCCTTCGAGTTTCTTCTTGGTGGCAGCATATTCTACCTCCAGCTGTTCGAGCTGGATAGGAGTAGCTGCCTTCTTTTCTACCAGGTTGCGATAGCGTTCGCAGTCCTTGGCGAGTTTGGCAAGACGTACATTTATTTCATCGATGGATGCCTGATAGATAGAAGCGGATGTCTCGGTGGTCTGCTCTGTAGCGTTGATGACATTGGCTCCTGCCTTGGCATCCTTGAGGGCAGCTTCAGCCTCCATCAGACGGATACGATACTCCCGGTCGTCGAGCACGAGGAGGGTATCTCCCTTGTGTACTTCCTGATGTTCTCTGAAGCATACCTTGGCGATATAGCCGGATGCACGGAGATTAACCGGTGAGATATATTGCTCTATCTGAGCATCATTGCTCGTTTCGTTAGAGCTATAATCGAGGAAGAGGCATACGATCTTCCAGAGTCCGAAAGCCAGAATAGCAACACCTATCAGACTGGCGATAATCTGTCTTACGCGCTGTTTCTTGAGTTTTTTCCTGGTTTCTTCGTGAGATACCTGTGTAGCCTCTGCAGTTTCTACATTTTTATTTTCGTTCTGTTCCATAGTTTTATTGTAATTTGGAATCAGGGAATATGAAGTAAAGTTTTTTACATCCCATTTTCCTGTTTATATTTTATTTTTTAATGATTTATTCTTCTCTGTTATTTAGCAACCGAAATCTGGTTGAGCTGTCCAGTCAACTTGAGCAGCGAGAGATTGGCAACCTTGTAGCGATAGTAGGCTGTGAGATAATTGTTCATCGCCTCACTCATGCGCATCTCGTCCTGCAGCACCGCTGTCATCGAAGCCACACCCTCCTTATACTGGTCGGCTGTTACGTTGTAAACATCCTGAGCCATGGTATAATTATCAAACTGCTTCTTGTAGTTGCGCTGACTGTTGTTCACCTCGCTCACCGCATTCATATAGTTTGCCTGCAGTCCCTTCAGGGCGTCCTCGTAACCGATGCGTGCATTCTCCTCCTCTATCTTCGCCTTTCTGATTTTAGAACGCTTTTCAAAACCATCGAATACAGGCACTCTCAGCTGGATGCCCAGACCGTTGGAACCATACCAGTGGTTTGATTCGCCCGAATGAATCCAGTGATCTATCCTATCGGTAAAGGCAGAATACATCAGATTTCCAGTCAGCGAGAGCGATGGCAGATAGCCGTCCTTGGCAAGTTTGGTCTGCTTCTGGGTGAGCAGTTTCTTCTGTTCCAGCAACTGGAGTTCGTAGAGTCCCGTATCCAGTCCGTCAGCCTTCACCATCTCAATCTTTCCCGGATCTACGGCAGTCACCTTCATCTCCTTCTCGGCAGGATAATCTATCACATATTTGAGCATGGTATACTGCTGTTCGAGCATGGCGATGGCATTATCGCGCTGCACGGTGAGGTTCTCGATATTGAGATTCACACGTTTCAGATCGACCTCCAGACTCATCTGGTTGTCATAGAATGCCTGGGTGATGTTTCTGAGTTCTACCAGTCGCTTGATGTTGTCATCCGTCAGACGAATCTGCTCAGATGTGTTCTGCGCCATGTAATACATCTTGGCAGTCTGCACGATGAGGTCTTCACGCGCCTTCTCATAAGAGAGTTGGTTGAGCTTATCGGCAATCTTGGTAATGTCGATGGCGGTAAGAATCATCTGGTTATACAGTGGCATCTGCAATTGTACACCCGCCGAAGCATTATACTGCAACGTCTTGGTTACATTATAAGGCTTGCCGTAAGCCGAGCCGTCGGTAACCGAAACAGGCGGCGTAAAGTTGTCGTTGAGCTGTGCCACCGCATTGATTTGCGGATAGAGTTTAGCCTGATTTTCGCTGATAGCGTACTTTCCCTTAGCTATTTCGTTTCGGCTGCTCTGGAGCGACAGGTTGTTATCCACTGCCATCTGCAGGCACTGGCTAAGCGTAAGCGTCTCCTGTGCGCCAAGTGTATGGAAAGCTCCGAGCGCGAAACATAAGATGATTATTTTCTTCATTTCTTCTTAATGATTTCTATTGATTTACGTTTCATTCATTATCTGGGTGCAAAGGTACGGCTTTTCGGTGATAAATGACTATTCACATCTTATCACAATATGTTCAAAATTTCCGAAAATAACAGGATATGGTTCAGTATCAGCCTCATCGGCCTACTGGCTTTCAGCTATGCGCTTCTCCAGAACCTTCTTCAGGTTATCAGCAGAGCCCATTCCCAACTTCTTTCTGATGTTGGCCCGCTGGGTAGTGATGTTCGATTCCGACTTGTTGAGCAGCGTGCAAATCTCACTCAGCTTTCTGTTCTGCAGGATAAGGTAACAGATTTCCTGTTCAGAGGCACTCAACTCGGGAAAGACGCGTTCTATGTTCTGTTTGCTCAATTCGCGGGTCTGGAGATATTGCATCACATTGTCTATGACATTCTTCTGCGAAGCCTCACCCAGAAGATCAAGCAAATGCGCGGTAAGTTTAACATCATGCCTTTCCTTCGCCAGAGCCACGTATGCCTTAATCTGCTTTTTGTTTATCTTCAGCACCTGGAGCAGTTCTTCCTCATCACGCTGCAACGTTCTGTTCGCATTGACAAGATACTCACCGTTTCTGGCAACAGACAGACTCAGCACGCTGATAAAAAGCAATATGAGCATCATCATGAAGAAATAATCCATGAGCGATTCATCCCCCGTTACAATCACACTCAATATATAAACCCCAAAAGCTATTCCCACCAGCCAGCGTGTGAGACGCGCCTGATAAGCCGCCAGCGAGAAAAACATGTTGCCAGAAAGGATAAGCATATTGATGAGAATCACCATTCTGTTATCTTTCAGCGTAGGCATAAAGGCACTGTAGAGGATATCGGCTCCGATAAAGCACTGGGTGGCGATAGCGATACAAACGATTGCCCTCACCATTGGGATTTTCCCGAAGAGATAAGCCATGAAGGAGGATAACACGACAATCAGAAAAACGATGTTAGACACGGTAAAAAACGGATCAAAGGCTCCAGAAAAGCCCAGGATATTTGACAGGATGCCCAAAGAGAGCATCACGGAGAAACACACAAGGATAGCTTGACGTTGGCGGTCCAAGTAATTAGATTCTCTCTTCAGGAAAGAGAACCCTAACTGATGTATCTTAGATTTCTTTGCGTTCTTTTCTTTCATATTCATAATGGATAGATATATTATTTCGTATTGACAGATGAGGCAGGTTTGCCCTGACTGACGAATCATTTTGCACAGACAGACGAATCGCTTTTTCTTCTTGCAAAAATAATAAAAAAGATTGGTTTTGATGTTTTTTGAGGGATATTTTTTTATAATTCCAGAAAAATCAGCATTTTTCAGTGTACTTTTCTCCCTACCGAGAGTGGTTTTCCATTACTTTTGCATTTGAAAATTCAAATCATTTATCAATCATTTAATACTAATTACGTATGAAAAAGAATATCACTTTCAACAGTAAGCACATACAATGGTTTCTGTTTTTATGCTTAAGTTTCAGCATCACATTCTGTATGTTTCTGCTATCTTCATGCAGCGATGATGACCATGAAGAAGTAAACAATCAGGCACACTATCAGGACGTACCAGCCAGTCTGCTGACCGATGCCAAGAAACTGGAGATGGTCCGGTCCATCCAGGACTTGAAAGACGGAAGATTCTTCTATCTTGACTATACGGAGGATTACAAACTCTCTACCATATCAGGCTATAATCTTACCGACAACACCCAACTGATTGGTGCCGTATTGAAAACCCTCTGCGACAAAACACCATCCTGGCTCAAGGCAAGAGTCAAGCTGGATGCCGGCTGCAGTGCCTTTGCTGTTACGACACCAGATACTGGTGATTATCTGATGGGGCGCAACTTTGACTACTCTCACGATAATGAACCGATTGCAGCAGCCCTGGTTCGCACAGCTCCAGAAGGTGGACTGAAATCCATCAGCATGGTGGATGCCTACTGGATAGGTTACCGGCAGGATCTCTGGCATTACATCCTATATAACAAGGAACAGTTTGAGAAACATAAGACGCAAGACCTGTCCTATATCATGGCATTTCCATATCTTCTGATGGACGGCATGAACGAGGCCGGCTTTGCCGTATCCGTACTCCATCTCGACGGCAAGCCAACCCAGCAGGCAAGCACGGGCAAGAAACTGACTACAACCCTGGCCTTACGCATGATGCTGGATCATGCAAGAACTGTAGATGAAGCTCTCAAGATTCTGGACGGATATGACCTCTGGATACCGGATAATGACGGCAACTATCATTTCTACATGGCAGATGCCACGGGCCGTTATGCCATCGTAGAATTCGTATATGACAAGGATCACCAAAGCAAGATTTACATCGACGATGAATATACGGGAGAGGACGGAAAGACTCATTTCAAATATCCTGACGTATTGCCAAACACCCGCGAGGTGATAGAAAAGCGCTATGCCAGCAACTTCTATGTATCTGAAACCATGGCATGTTCAGATAAAGGTCCGAAACTCTCGAACCACGGCAAGACCCGCTACGACATGATGGAATTCGTCATCAAGCAGAACAGTAACCAGTTGTCAGAGGAAGGAGCCATGAATCTGCTCAATGGTGTGAGTCAGGCAGAAACTCCAGGCAATCCAACGAGCCATACCCAGTGGTCGGTGGTATACAATCTCTCCCAGCGCAAGGCAACCGTCTGCGTGAACAGAGATTACAAGAACAAGTTTACGTTCTATGCAAAATAACACATTAACTGGTAAATGGACAAGATTATGAAAAAAGTAACATTATTTTTAAACAAGGCTACTTACTTGGTGATGCTTCTCATAGCTTCGCTGACTATGTTTACAGGCTGTTCGGATGATGACAAAACGTCTTCTGCGGAAAACTTTCCACCATCAGATGAAGAAACCCATTTCAACAGCGCTATAACTGGAGTTCAATATAAGGGCAATACTGTAATGCTGGGATTGGGCGAAAAGGCTGAAATGACGAAAGCCTGTGAACTCCTCTTCCCTAACAGACAAGCCACGGTTTCGGAATCAACCGACCTGCTGATTATCCCTGCCGGGGATAAATACCAGAAGGAAGCTGAGCAAGTTATGGAGCAGGGCGGAATTGTAGCAACCTACCAGCCTTCTGATGATATTCTGCTATCGGCTACGGACGGTCAGGGGTATAGCTACAAGGTATATGAACCTAACCTGGACGAGGTATTCGTTGACAACAGCCAGGAAGCGGCTGAAACCCAATCATATACCAATCTGTTTGATGACGTGGAATGGAATCAGCCAGAACTGCAGGAAGAAGACCAGAATAATGACGGCTCCGGTGATGAGATGGCCGACATGGATGCTGTAGACCCAGAACTTGGGGACAACGACATCTATACCTATCTGAACGGATGGGTAGCAGATATGGACAAATACGAAGAAAAGAAAGTAGAAAATTCAAATGGTGATGATGACCTCAGCAAGGATTTTACCCAGTACCATTATGGTGTGACCTATACTTATGATGACATTAAAAAGGAAGTTCGCCATCTGAAAAAGTCGAAACGGGATTATATTGAAGGCAGCGGAGCCATCAACGCTTCATTTGACATCTATCAGGTTCATTGCTATGAGGGCCAGGCAGGTTCAGGCGATTATTATATCGTAAACATGTCATCAAGCGTAAGCAATAAAGACATGTACAAGGGTAAATGGTGGAACAGACACGGAGGTTCGTATGTACGTATTTGCGGTTTCTACGGCAAAGCATTCGCCATGGAATGTATCCCGTTGAAATGTGAGAAAAAGGATGGCAAAAAGGTATATACGGAATTGAATACAGACGATATATATTTTACAGCGAGCGGAACACCTAGTCCACAAACAACGATTAACCAGGTTACCTATACCTCTTCTCATACTCATGGTGTAGAAGCTGGGCTATCCGTAGCAGCAGGAGCCAAGGGAGACATCCCATATGCTGAAGCAAAATACACCATGAAGGCTGGATGGTCATGGACTCACTCCAAGACCTATACCATTAACGACATGGACATCAAGAATACGCAGAGGAAGAACATTGCAGCCTATGAGCTGGTATTCAAGAACCTGCCATATTTCAGATGGAAAAGTTCCCGTGGATTTGAGGAAGGAAATTCCAACATATATAGAGCTACTGCCGAAGTGAATGCTGCATGGGCATGGTATATGCCAAAAATGAAAGACAATTCGGATGAATCACCTATAGCCATCAGGTTTATCGCTAGACCAACCTATGGTGCCATGAGTTTTGTCTCAACCAAAGCAGATCTTCATACATTCACCTATACAGACATAGGTAATGTTAATTACGTCATCGAACTGCAACCTTTCACACGAGATCGCTATGCACCGCTTCAGTTCACAAACAATCTGAACGACAAAGTTGCCATCTCAAACATTGAGATTTACAAGAAGAGAGAACAGAAAGCTATCTGGAGCTATAAATCTACCCTGCAGAATGGTTCCAGCATTACAACTCCACCATTGAGAATAGCAGATAATTACGAGGTTGAGTTTACCACAGTAAATGGCAAAACCTATAAATACAAGAAGTACAATCAGGAATTGTCTCTCCAGTGGGATATCTCCAACATCGATTGTAACAAGATTTATGCAAAAGAAGATTTTGCCGAGAAATAATATAAAAATAGGTCTAGCAACACCGTGCTTTGCGGGGTCGCTAGACCTATCTTCTTATAGTTCTTCCTTCAGTTCATTATACAAGTCCACAGGACCTAAATGCCAATATTTGGTACTTTCTGTAGACAGCTTTTTATATAGTTGTGAATGATATATACGATTGATGGCATCTGTAAGACTTATACCCTTGTCTTGCGAGAGCCAAGGAGCAAGCCATCCAATCTTCAATGGCAACAACATATAAAGATTGTCTTGTGTTATTTTTGCACTCATAACTGTATGATTTCTGATTCAACAAATTTAATGGCAAGCAGTGACTTCTCTGTATGGAAAAGATACTGGTCAACTAATTTATAAGTTTTCAACTCTTTAATGAGAGTAGGCAAACTGATGATGCCGCCTTCATAGAGTGCGAATTGGGTGTAAACGCTATCGTTTGCTACAGGCCCATACACAACATCATAGTCGTGGATAAATTGTCTATCTGTACGATTCCTCATAACAAAATTCACCCATTCTTCTGTTGTTTTTTCGAAGAAGAGTGATTTCATATTCTTTAGAGCGTTATCATCCAACTCGTAGATATTTATGTATCCGACAGCTACTCCCTTATCTTTCATTCTTCTCTCTACCCATTTCTTTGCCTGTTCGTAAGAAGTAGTTGTATAGAAACCGAACCCATAGTCAAGAGAACGGTTAGGTTGACGTATTTCCGGATTTCTAACTTCCTCAATACTTCCATGATAAATTATGCTCATTTTCTTCTTTCGTTTATCATTTTGTCAATTTCTTCTATCAGCCACTGACCACCTTGTGTATGAAGCACTTCATAGAATTCACAGAAATGCTCAGCTATGCCATACTGTTCAAACAAATTCACTACATCTTCTGTAGACATATTCTTTGCCTTAGCATATTGTTCTATGCAGAATGACACAAATACAGCCTTGCCTTGTTTTTCTTTATTCATTATTATTCTCCTTTCTGTGGCTCAGCCACACATAGTTGATTTTATATTGCTATAATCTGATAGTTTCATAATCATCTCTATTTTAAAACCTTTCTGCAAAAATACGGTAATTATCTGATAATTCAAAGAATATTCGATATTTTAACACAAAAATGTATCACAAAGTATTTGCTTATCCAGAAGAGAACAAACGAAGAATGGCGAAACCAGCAGACTGTCAGCCTACTCATTTCGCCACTTACATATTTATTTATCTCGCAAAAAGATGAATTAGTCTTCATCAGCAAACTCATTCAGAGTATATGCGCTGCTGCCATCGAAACAATGGGTACATACCTGGCACTTTGGAAGACCGATGGCCTCTACCAGCTGCTCGATAGTGTTGAACTTCAGGGAAGTCAAGCCCAACTGGTTGGCAATCTCATCTACCATCTTCTGATACTCAGGAGAACCGGTGGTAGCGTATTTATCAAGATTCTTGTTGGCATCGCCCTCAAACTTCTCGATGATGCGACGGGTAATCAGCTCCATATCACTCTTTGAAGAAGTGAAGTTGATGAACGGACAACCATATACCAATGGAGGACACGCTATGCGCATGTGGCATTCCTTCAAGCCAGCCTGGTCGAAAAGCACCTTCACATTGTCGCGAAGCTGGGTACCACGCACGATACTGTCGTCGCAGAACAATACTCGCTTGCCCTTCAGCATCGCCTTGTTAGGAATCAGCTTCATCTTGGCTACCAGTGAACGCATGCTCTGGTTGCTAGGAGTAAAGCTACGAGGCCATGTAGGCGTATACTTGGCAATACAACGCTGGTAAGGCACACCCTTTCCGGCAGCATAACCCATCGCCATACCTGTACCCGAATCAGGAATACCGCTACAGCAGTCTACCTCCACATCATCGGTCTTGGCGAGATTAAAGCCATTGGTAAAACGCGCCTCCTCTACATTCTTGCCCTCGTAGGTAGATGTAGGGAATCCGTAGTAAACCCAGAGGAAAGAGCAAACCTGCATCTTCTTGTTGGCAGGACGGATCTGCTCCATGCCATCAGCTGTAATCTTCACGATTTCGCCTGGTCCTACCTCATATGCTGTTTCATAATCGAGATTAGGGAACGAGGTGGTTTCGCTGGAAGCCGCATAGGCACCTTCCTTCTTGCCGATGATGATTGGAGTACGTCCCCAACTGTCACGCGCACAGATGATGCCATCCTCGGTAAGGATCATCATGGTGCAGGAACCTTTGATGTGATGGAAAACGTTTTCGATACCTTCTCTGAAGGTTTTACCCTGAATAATGAGCAGAGCCACCAACTCAGTAGGATTGGTACTACCCGAAGACATCTCTGCAAAGTGCATGTTCTTTTCGAGCAGAAGCTGAGTAAGTTCATCCTTGTTTACTATCTTAGCTACAGTGCAAATGGCAAAGCGGCCAAGATGAGAGTTCATGATGAGTGGCTGGGCATCTGTATCGCTAATCACGCCGATGCCCGATGTAGCTCCTTCAAACTTGTTGAGTGTAGGTTCAAACTTCGTTCTGAAGTATGAACTTTCCAGATTGTGGATAGAGCGCACGAAGCCCTTCTCACTACTGTAAGTTGCCAAACCGCCCCGGCGTGTGCCGAGATGTGAGTTGTAATCTGTGCCGTAAAAGAGATCAGCGACACAGCTTTTCTTGGAAATAGTTCCGAAAATGCCTCCCATAAGAGTATAATTATATGTTATAATTTTGTAATATGGGTGCAAAGGTAAATAAAAATCAGAAAATATGCAAGTCTTTTTGCTTTTTTTCTGTAAAAACATGATAATGAGGGTAACTTGCTACCCTATTTCGAGAAGAATAAACGGCTACTGAAACGAAAAGCGCTCCGGCAATAATTACCGGAGCGCCATGATATGATTTCCTATGAAATTAATCCAACTTCAGGCTCTTCTTGATAGCCTCGATCTTATCCATTGCAGCAGCTGTGCAGCGGTTGTAGCAGCCAGCGCACTTGAATGAAGGATCCTTAACCTCAATATAGAACTTAATCTTAGGCTCTGTACCTGATGGACGGACACTTACCTTGGTGTTGTCATCGCAGAACCACTGGAGTACATTGCTTGTAGCAGGCATATCGAGCTTCTCTACGCTGCCGTCAGCATGCTTAGTCTCCAGGCTCTGGTAGTCCTTCCAGGTTACCACCTTGCTGCCACCCAACTCCTGTGGAGGGTTGGCACGGAAGTCTGCCATCATCTGCTTAATCTCGTCAGCACCAGTCTTACCTGGGCGAACTACGTTTACAGTGAACTCCTTGCTGAAGCCATACTCTGCATAAATCTGCATCAGGAGGTCGTAGAGTGTCTTGCCCTGATCCTTAGCCCATGCTGCAATCTCGCAGATCAGACAGATAGATGCAGGAGCATCCTTATCGCGTACCTTATCGTATGGCAAGAAGCCGAAGCTCTCCTCACCACCACCGATGTACTGCTGCTTGCCCTCAGAGATAGCAATCTCACGTGCAATCCACTTGAAACCGGTGTAGCAGTCGCGCAACTCTACGTTGTTCTTCTTGGCAATCTCAGCGATAACTTCTGTTGTTACGATGGTCTTTACGAGGAAGTCTGTTGGCTTCAACTTGCCCAACTTCTTCTTGTTCTCGATGATGTAGTAGCAGAACATCATGGCTGTCTGGTTACCATTGATGATCATCCACTCACCCTTGTCGTCACGGCAAACGATAGCCAGACGGTCAGCATCTGGGTCGGTAGCTACCACGAGGTCAGCGTTCAACTTGGTACCGAGCTTCATACCGAGGGTCATAGCCTCTGCATTCTCTGGGTTAGGAGAAACTACTGTTGGGAAGTTGCCATCTACTACCATCTGCTCAGGAACTACATTGATATTCTGGAAGCCCCAAGAACGCAGACAGAGAGGAACGATGACACGACCTGTACCGTGCATAGCTGAATAAACGATGTTGAGGTCTTTCTGACGGTTGATGACATCCTGGTCAATCATAGCAGAATGTACGGCTGTCATGTAGTCGTAATCCATCTCACCACCAATAATCTTGATCTTATCCCAGTTAGCCTCAAACTTCACCTGGTCGATAGTAACCTTGTTTACCTCCTCGATGATACCTGTATCGTGTGGAGCCAGAACCTGAGCACCATCGCTCCAGTAAGCCTTGTAACCATTGTACTCCTTAGGGTTGTGAGAAGCAGTTACGTTGACACCAGCCTTGGCACCGAGCTCGCGGATAGCGAAAGAAATCTCTGGTGTAGGACGGAGGCTCTCGAAGAGATAAGCCTTGATGCCATTGGCAGAGAAGATGGCAGCTACGGTTTCAGCGAAGAGACGGGAGTTGTTACGGCAGTCGTGACCTACCACTACAGAAAGGTTCTCCTCACCTGGGAAAGCCTTGAGGATGTAGTTAGCAAAGCCCTGAGTAGCCATACCAACGATATACTTGTTCATGCGGTTGGTACCTGCGCCCATGATACCGCGCAAACCACCAGTACCGAACTCCAAGTTCTGATAGAATGCATCAACGAGGGCTGACTTGTCCTCTGCGTCGAGCATTGCCTTTACTTCCTTACGGGTTTCTTCGTCAAAAGCAGGTGTGAGCCACTGCTGTGCTCTTTCTTCACACTGCTTGATCAATTCTGCGTTATTAGCCATAGTTTGATTATATTATGTAATTAATTAATTCTTATCGAGAATGATGTGCACGAAAACAATGCATAATTTCTCTATTTGCGTACAAAGTTATATAAAATATTTGATAAACCAAACATGTTTGAAGTTTTTTTTGTATTTTTGCACTTTGAAATGGTATTGAAAATAGAATAAGGCTATTATTTAGCAATATTGTATTGGTAAGATAGCAAAAGTTGAATGAACAAAATATAAAAAATAGAATATGGAAGTATATTACACGGGCGTCATCATCGCCGTATCCACTTTTTTAATAATAGGTATCTTTCACCCTATCGTCATGAAGACGGAATATTATACGGGCACCCGCTATTGGTGGGTTTTCCTCGTTGCGGGCATCATCTGCATAGGAGCAGCCTTCCTGGTTGCCAACGTGCTCTTCTCTGCCATATTGGGTGTAGTAGGTGCTTCATGTCTTTGGAGCATCGGTGAACTCTTCGAACAGAGACAACGCTGCGAGAAAGGCTGGTTCCCGAAGAATCCGAAAAGAATAGGAACAGGATATTACAGGGACGAGAAGAAGTGAAGAACGAAGAAACAACGTTCGACGGACGAAGTGAAAGTCAATTCAAGTGTAAAGTGTATAGGAAGAAAACGCCAACGAAATGAAGACAGAACTCATTCTGGTCGGAAAGACCGTAAACAAGCATTTCATTGCGGGCATCAAGGATTATGCTGAACGCATCACCCATTACATGCCTTTCAACATAACAACCATTCCTGAGCTCAAGAACACCAAGAGTCTCAGCGAACAGCAGCAGAAGGAACGGGAAGGAGAACTGATTCTGAAACTCCTCCAGCCTTCGGATACCGTGGTGCTGATGGATGAACATGGACAGGAATTCCGAAGCATCGAATTTGCCAAATGGATAGAGCGCAAGCAGGCTACGGCCCGCAGGCTCGTCTTTGTCATCGGCGGTCCTTACGGCTTTTCACAGTCTGTCTACGACCGCGCCAACGAGAAGATTTCCCTCTCCAAGATGACCTTCTCGCATCAGATGGTGCGCCTTATCTTTACCGAGGCGCTCTATCGCGCATGTACTATTATAAAAGGTGAACCTTACCACCACGAATAAAGGGTAAAAGGGTAAAAAAGTAAAAAGGTAAAAAAATGGGGAAAGATAAATATATAGAAATAAAAGGGGCAAGAGCCAACAACCTCAAGAATATCGATGTGAAGATACCTCAGGGCAAGTTTGTTGCCATTACGGGTGTCTCCGGATCGGGAAAATCATCGTTGGCTTTTGATACCTTATATGCTGAGGGCCAGCGCCGCTATGTGGAGTCGCTCTCTTCATACGCTCGCCAGTTCCTGGGACGTATGAGCAAACCGGAATGTGATTTCATCAAGGGATTGCCACCGGCCATTGCCATCGAACAGAAGGTGATTTCGCGCAACCCACGATCTACCGTGGGCACCAACACCGAAATCTACGAATACCTGCGACTGCTCTACGCACGCATCGGAAAAACCTATTCGCCTATCAGCGGACAGGAGGTGAAACGCCATACTACCGAAGATGTACTCGCCTGTACCCGACAGTATTCCCAGGGTACCAGGTTTGTCATCCTCGCCCCTATCCATGTCATCGAAGGGCGCAGTCTGGGCAAACAGCTGGAGATGTACAACCAGGAAGGTTACGCGCGTATATATATAAAAGGTGAATTCGTACGCATCGAAGACTTCATGGAGCAAGCTGATAAGGAACTGCTGGAAGTAAGCGGCGACAAACTGAGAAAGAGAATGCAGCAGAAGGATGAAGAAATCTTCCTGGTCATCGACCGTGCTTCGGTAAGCGATGAGAAGGATGATATCAGCCGACTGATGGATTCTGCCGAAACTGCCTTCTATGAGGGAGATGGAGCCTGCCGCCTCGTCTTCCTGCCAAGCAACATCTGCTACGACTTCTCTACCCGGTTCGAAGCTGACGGCATGCAGTTTGAAGAGCCTACCGACAATATGTTTGCCTTCAACTCTCCTCTCGGAGCCTGCCCTACCTGCGAAGGTTTCGGCAGCATAATAGGCATCGATGAGAAACTCGTCATCCCGAACACTTCGATGAGCGTATATGACGGATGTGTGGTTTGCTGGCGAGGCGAAAAGATGGGTATGTGGCTCAAGGAATTCATCCGCAGAGCAGCAGAATACGACTTTCCTATCTTCAAGCCTTATTTCGAACTGACTCAGCAGCAGAAGGACTGGCTATGGCATGGTCTGCCTGGCGAGAAGAAACGTAAACAGCAGGAAAGGGTGAGCATCGATGAGTTCTTCAGAATGGTAAAGGAGAACCAGTACAAGATACAATACCGCGTGATGCTGAGCCGATTCCGTGGAAAGACGATTTGTCCTGACTGCCATGGTACCCGACTCAAGAAGGAAGCCAACTATGTGAAGATTGGCGGAAAGAGCATCACCGAACTGGTTGAGATGTCGATTGTGAACCTGAGCGAATGGTTCAGGAAACTGGAACTCTCTGAGCATGAGAAGGAAATCAGCAAGCGTCTGCTCACCGAAATCACCCACCGCCTGCAGTTCCTCCTGGATGTTGGTCTGGGGTATCTTACGCTCAACCGACTCTCCAACACCCTCTCCGGCGGTGAGAGTCAGCGCATCAACCTGACCACCAACCTGGGCTCATCGCTCGTAGGTAGCGTATATATCCTCGATGAACCTAGTATCGGACTCCATAGCCGCGATACTGCCCGACTGATTAAGGTGCTGAAAGAACTGCAGCAACTGGGCAATACGGTGGTTGTGGTAGAACACGACGAAGAGATTATGCGGGCAGCCGACTATCTCATCGATATCGGTCCAGATGCCGGCAGACTGGGCGGAAGAGTGGTCTACGCCGGTCCGTCATCAGAATATTCTACCACCGACAAGGCTGAACAGGAAAAGCTGCTGGCTGAATATCCGGAGAGTTATACCATCAAATACCTTACCCACAACGAGGAGATAAAGGTGCCAACGAGCCACCGTGCCTGGAACCAGTATATCGAAATCAAGGGAGCCCGGATGAACAATCTGCGCGGCATCGATGTTAAGATACCGCTCAATGTTTTCACCTGTGTAACCGGTGTATCAGGCTCTGGCAAGAGTTCGCTCATCAAGGGAATCCTCTATCCTGCCATGCGTCGCCGTCTGGACCTCGTAGCAGATGCACCAGGCGAATATACATCGATGGAAGGCGACTGGAAGAGCATCCATCATGTAGAGTTTGTTGACCAGAACCCTATCGGAAAGAGTACCCGCAGCAACCCTGCCACCTATCTGAAGGCATACGATGCGATACGTGCCCTCTTTGCCAACCAGCCACTGGCTAAGCAGATGGGATTCACGCCGCAGTACTTCTCTTTCAATACTGAAGGAGGAAGATGCGAGGAATGTAAGGGTGCGGGATATGTTACCATCGAGATGCAGTTTATGGCAGACCTCACGCTGACCTGCGAGGCTTGTAAGGGCAAGCGTTTCAAGCACGATATCCTGGAGGTTCGCTATGGCGGAAAAGACGTCAATGATGTGCTGAACATGACGGTAAACGAGGCCATCGAGTTCTTCAGCGATGAAAAGTTGCAGCGCAACGAGGGCGACTTCGACAACTGCCGCATCATCGTAAACCGCCTGAAGCCGCTTCAGGATGTGGGTCTGGGTTATATCAAGCTCGGTCAGAATTCAAGTTCGCTTTCGGGTGGTGAGAATCAGCGTGTAAAGCTCGCCTTCTTCATAGGTAAGGAAGAACAGGAGCCTACGCTCTTCATCTTCGACGAGCCTACCACGGGTCTTCACTTCCACGACATCAAGCGCCTGCTCCATGCTTTCAATGCCCTGATAGAAAGGGGCCATTCGCTGGTAGTGATAGAGCACAATCTGGATGTCATCAAGTGTGCCGACTATATCATCGACCTCGGTCCTGAAGGCGGCGATAAAGGCGGTAATCTTGTTGTTGCCGGAACTCCGGAAGAAGTAGCTGCCTGCAAGGCAAGCCTTACCGGAAAGTTCTTGCGTTAAGAGTTGGGGATATAAAAAACTGTGTCAAGTTACAACCAAAGTAATTTGACACAGTTTACTTTTGCAACCTCATCACAATCTGATGAAGTATAATAAAGTATCTGCGAAATTCCAGCCCGCACAGCAAGTTTCATCATGGAATGTTAAAAACGGTAAATACAAATTTAACGTATTTACCGCCTTTTTCATTTTCATACCTTTTTTGCATAACGTTTGCATAAGCATAATAACCAAACATTAATGCATAATATTTTCTCAAAAAGGGAAAGACTTCTAAAGCCCGTTCCACCCAATATAGTTCTCAAATAAGGTCTATTATCCATACTTGTCTATATTTAGAAGGCGAAATCATCCTCTTCCTCATCCTCATCATTTGGGAACATGACGCTTCTCTCATACTCTGGATCATAGAATTCATACTCATCCTTCACCTGTTTGATTTTCTTCTGAATGGAGCAAATCTGCTCCAACTCCGGAAATTGAAGATGTTCACGATTGAACTCCAATATCCCATTCAGCTCTCTCTCAATGGAACAAACCTCTGGTTGGAAGTCATCCATGTCAAACTCGGAATCATTGAAGAGGTCATTATCTAGGGCCTCGTCCAAACGTTTTTCCATCTTATCCAATTGCTCTTTTATTGTTTTGTTCATTATGCTCTATTTTTAAGTTATATGTTCGATTTATGAAATAAGAATCTTACCTGATGAAAGATTCATTTTTCGTAGGAATCTGAGAGTAACAGGATTTGCTTCACCTTGGAAAGCAAATCTTTCTCTGTAACTTCTAAGTTCAAAGATGCCCCATTCCCTGTTATATTGACACCTAAAACACCTGTAAGTTTTATCAGATGTTTTGTACTTCCACTCTTTACAAAAAGACAAATAGATCATTCACCATAAGTACAAAAAAGGGTTATATAAATGGGCCTGTTGTCATACATGATTTGATAACCATATTTTTCAACATATGGAATCTTGCCATCGAAGGTTTCCGCTATAAAGGAAGCTATCTCCTCATGGAACTTCTTCGTAAAAACGTTGGCGTATTCTTCGGAAATCTCATCCTTGGCGCAGATAATCTGCTCTTGGGCATCTTCCAAATCATCAAGCAAATCGTCTAAAGCCGAGCATTTTTCGATAATGTTCAGTCCTTTTAACTTCGCCATTTCTTTATTAATATCAAACTTTTCCATTGTATATCAATTTTAATTATTCTGGAGCAAAGGTAGCCCACACCTGTGTAAATTCATTTCACTCAATAAAAAAGTTTTTTCATGTGCAATGATTTTTCTCACGTTTCATCTAATTTTGCAGAAAATTTAATGAGCAAACATGAATATGGGCAAAGAATTATCAAATGGCAAGATGGATAAAGAAGCCATCAAACATACCATCAAGACAAAGTATCTCAATAGTTACAAGGTGATTGTAGCGGGAGAACGTGACTTTGACAACTATGAGTTTCTGAAAGAAAGGCTTGATGAGACTTTCGAATCTTTGGGAGACTTGGACGCTCACCCAATAGAAATCATTTCAGGAATGGCAGATGGAGCAGACACCTTAGGTATCAAATACGCCAAAGAGCATAAGCTAACAATGGTCCTATACCCTGCGAATTGGGATAAGTATCCGAGGATGGCAGGAATCCTTAGGAACATGAATATGCTTGTTACGGCAACACATCTTGTAGCTTTTTCCGTCTTCAGCCACCAACAACATGCTACTCAATGCCAACCGTGATGAAATGAATCCCGCACACACCAATGGAAAGGAGTGGAATTCTCATCATGGATAGCTGACAATCTCCAAGATGAAGGTCGGTATGTTATTATCGATGATGAATACGTGATACAGGATTCGCAACTGCCACACTTCATCCTGACCAATCCGTATGATGGCATTACTGCGGATCTGGTCAACAAAGCCATTAAGATTCTTAACGGATAAAGGAATTAAGTTTTTCTATAAGTATAACCGTAATTTATGGGATTAAGATATGAACATAAAACATGTATTTGAAGACTCTCGCATAGTCATGCTGGAGAAAGACATTGCAAGAATAAACGAGTATTGTCAATACTCTGATGAAGAAAAGTTTGTGATGAAGCACTTGCTCAAAAAGCGTTGCAACGTACTATGGCAATTGAATGTGTATGACGATGAGACGAAGCAGCTCCTCATCGGTTTCAATGATGCACTTCGAAAGGCATGTACGCAGCTTTATCACCGGACGATGACAGTTTATCAAGAATACCAGGATCGTAAGGACATTTCTGGAGATTTTGAGGTGGAAGGAAAGATATTCCTTGGTTACGAATATCCTGCACATCACCCCATTCAGACAGAAACGGCAAAACAGGTGTGGGATACTCTCACATGTGGAGGTTTCAATACACTCTATGATGAGGGTTGCGCATGGCCGCTCCGATTCTGTAGAGAGCGGCCTTCTGAGCAAAGTATCAATGAGAAATTGGAGAATTGGTTGGGGATGGAAATTGAGAACGACAATTGGAATGAGGGACTGGATAGAGAATGGTCGAAAGATATGCATCTTATACAGCCCTTTCATAATCTATACGATCATTGCTACTTCTCATTATATGACCTCATATATGTCCGTGAGTTCAACCTGGAAGTACATGTGGAGTTTGATGATAAAGTAAAATATTAAACATCAAGCCAAACAAGCCGCTGGAACTCTACAATCTGCTAGAGGATCCGGAAGAGAAGCATAATCTCGCCAAGAAATATCCGGAAAGTGGGAAAAAGTAATCGGCTTTGTAAAACTGAGGGCGTGTCATGGACTTATGACACACCCTCAGTTTTTTATCCGTTTTTCAAGATTTTACGGTCTTTAAGCAACGTGTTTTGCGACAACGTGTTGGCTGTAGAATATGCATCGAGCAGCCAGCGTGACAATTATCCATCACCAAGACTTTCTGAATTGGAGATGTTGTAGCGATAGCAGCCATTCTGTCGGCAATCGATATTCACCCAAATGTTTTTCCTGTGTCGTCATACGTCACTCACGTTATTTTTTACTTATCCAAAAAGCTGACAACCTCTGGAATCTCTTTATTCAAGAAGTCGTACCAAAGCTGAGGGCTATATCCCAAAGATGTATGATGAATCATATAGAACGGCAGCTTGTAGCCGTTAGCAAATTGCAGTTCACCTTTCTTAGGATAAGAGTTGTTGATTTTTTCATCCAATTTTTGGATAGAATATTTCACATATTTCTCGTCAAGAATATTCATGCCATTGTCGTTTCTTAGACCAACAAATATGCAAATATCTGGCTTGATGATTTGCACGACATCAGCTAAGCACTTCCATGCCGTCTCGTAATCAGCCAAAGAGGGTACCTCATGTATACCTTTCATAGGCTCCTGTATAAAGTTATAAGAAGCTATTTTGTTCCAAAAGCCCTCGACATCCATGTCGCTTTCATCCAAGAATGTTTTCTGAAGGTTAGTATGGAATTTCCAGCCACCTTTTTCTATTGCACAATTAATGATTCCTCTTGTATACTTCTTGTCTGTAACACATCTATCATATTCCTCTGGGCAGAATTCGCCTTCGTCATTCACCGTATAGTGCGAGTCTCCCATGATAAGCACACGCTTTGGTGCCGAAGCATAGTTGCAACCTATCCAAGGATAGTGTACAAGATTCTCAACCTTATCAAACTGCGAATCAAATTGTCTGTCTGATGTTGTCATAATAACCTAAATCCGCAACACTATAATTCAACATTATTTATAAGCGCCTGAGCAACAAGAAGTTGATTAGGTTTTTGCCATGTCAGAAATCTCACTTATCTTAGTGTTGCATTAAAAAAACAAATAAAACTCTGAATGACATGGCAAAAATACAAATAAAATCTAAGAAACACACTCCTTTTGGGGATTTTTTTTCAATTATGGAGCAATTTTATGCTTTTTTAGCTCAAACCATAGATTCCACCTTGGGATTGAGATGTACATTGTTTGATTATCAACATAGTGAGATTCTACGCTCTCTGATATGCGTATATCTTTGTGGTGGTTCATGTCTTGAGGATATTTCAACACACCTTATAAAACATTTTATAAAAATATCACAGCCTTCAAAGATATTTTTAATCTGTGCCATTTTTTTGCACACCATTGCACTACCTTTGCAATAAATTTTAAATGTTAAGTGTATGAAACTGAAAGAACTTTTACTTAGTACGGATTTTGATATGTTGATACCAGCCTTGAAAAAGGAAGGATATTTGGGCATCAGACAATATCGTGAGGCATACGACATCCTTTGCCATCTTATTCCTGCGGATGAATCCGAGATTAAGGACCCCCAAATACGTGTAGAGTGGGTTAAACCTGTTGAAGGCTATGAGGATGAAGAGCCATATATTAATGTATACAATTGTGAAGGTGATTTTTGGGAATGTAATGTTGCCAAGGAAGTTATTGTTGACGATGCCTGTAGACTTACTAAGGAAGAAGTCATAGCCAAGATTCTTTTGAGTTGTACTTTCTATGGCTATACGCCACAGACTACCCAAGATACCTTTGAGGACAGAATCGAGCACAAGATGCACACCTGTTATGGAACTATGGCGAGAAAGTTAAAACAAAAGTTCTATCTCTATTATTTGCCCGGACATAAAAAGAGAGAGGTTCTCAAAAGAATGAGACTCGCATCTCTTGATAGTATAGCCATGAGCATGGAGGACTGGAACTATTGCAAGAAGAGAATCGCCAAAGCATCCAATATCAGAAAGAAGCGTGACTATCGTATGCAGAAGAGAATTGACTATCTAGACTATAGAGAAAAATATGAAGGTCTCCGGGATAAGTTCATGGGTGGAAAGGACATCACTTTTCATGACATGGACTTCATCTATGATGGTTTCTCTATGTTACTAACCAACATGGAGACTCATACTTATGGAGAAAGCAGCAGAGTGGATTATCTGAAGAAACTGATAAAGTACATCGAGATGGATTCAGACTATGAGTTTTTCAATCCGCAGAAGCTTGTTGTATTATGCAAGGTGCCTTCACAACACCCACTCTCCTCCGATGAAAAAGAAGAAATCAGGAATGAGTTCCACAAGTTAGCAGGAAAAGGAAAGCTCATCTTTGGTTTATCAGAGATAAAAACTGAGGTGGCTGACATCCATTTCACTATACTCGTTCAGAAATATGAGAAACGCCTTATTATAGATGTCAATGACCTTATTTGCGCAATACCATAATTTAATATTTTTTATAAGCACCTGAGCAACAATAAGTTGCTCAGGATTATGTCATGTCAGAAATTTCACTTATCTTAGTGTTGCATTAAAAAAACAAATAAAACTCTGAATGACATGGCAAAAATACAAATAAAATCTAAGAAACACACTCCTTTTGGGGATTTTTTTCAATTATGGAGCAATTTGATGCTTTTTTAGCTCAAACCATAGATTCCACCTTGGGATTGAGATGCACATTGTTTGGTTATCAATATAGTGAGATTCTACACTCTCTGATGTGCGTATATCTTTGTGGTGGCTCATGTCTTGAGGATATTTCAACACACCTTATAAAAATTTTATAAAAATATCATAGCCTTCAAAGATATTTTTAAGCTGTGCCATTTTTTGGCACACCCTTGCACTACCTTTGCAATAAATTTTAAATGTTAAGTGTATGAAACTGAAAGAACTTTTACTTAGTACGGATTTTGACGCATTGATTCCTGCCTTAAAAAAGGAAGGATATTTGGGCATCAGACAATATCGTGAGGCATACGATATCCTTTCTCATATTGCTCCAGCGAATGAATCCGAGATGAGGAACCTCGAAATACGTGTAGAGTGGGTTAAACCTATGGAAGGTTATGAGGAGCCATATATTAATGTATACAATTGCGAAGGTGGACTTTGGGAGCACAATGTAGCCAAGGAAGTTGTAGTTGCCGATGACTGTAAACTTACTAAGGAAGAAGTCATAGCCAAGATTCTTTGGAGTTGTACATTCTACGGCTATACACCGCAGACACTCAAAGATACATTTGAGGACAGAATCGAGCACAAGATGCACACCAGTTATGGTACTATGGCTAGAAAACTAGAACAAAAGTTATACTTCAACTATTTGCCTGGCCGTAAGAAAAGGGAGATCCTCGAAACCATGAAGCTCGCTTCTCATGATAGTATATCCATGAGCATGGAGGATTGGGACTACTGCAACAGAAGAATCTCCCAAGCATCCAACATCAAAAAGAAGCGTGACCATCGCTTGGAGAAGCGAATTGATTATCTCGATTATCGAGAAAAGTATGAAGCTCTCCGAGAGAAGTTCTTGGGTGGTAAAGATATTTCCTTCCATGACATGGACTTCATCTATGATGGTTTCTCTATGCTGCAAACCAACATGGAGACTCATACCTATGGAGAAATCAGCAGAGTGGATTACCTGAAAAGACTGATAAAATACATAGACATGGATTCAGAGAATGAGTTTGCCAATCCTCAGAAGCTGGTTGTATTATGTAAGGCATCATCTCTTCATCCTCTTTCCTTGAAAGAGAAAGAAGAGATTAAGAGCGAGTTTCAGAAGTTGGCAGGAAAGGGAGAACTCGTCTTTGGTATAGCAGCGGTAAACTCTGATGTTATTGACTTACAGTTTACGATTCTCATTCAGAAATTCAAAAAGGGTCATCCGATAGATGATGATGTATAATGATTTAAAAAATCGAAAATGACAGTACAAGAATACTTAAAGCAATTCTCTTTTGATGACATCCTACCACCCACAAGAAAAATGATAGAAGAGTGGCGAAAAAAAATGGATTCATATTTTTGGACGGATGATCACCAACTGGAAGAATGCAAAATGAAATATGACTGTATCTGTAGAATTGAAGGAAAACCAAGTAAGAATCCTTATCTTTGGATTCAGTTCATAGACCATAGGGACATTATTCCTGGCTATATTGGCATGAATACATGGGACTTCGAATTGGTGCCTTTAGCTGAATGCGCCTCAAAGGAAATTAGGTATGATGGAAATCCTGGTCTTTTCTCCCAAAAGGAAATTGCGGCTAAACTTGTTTATGATTTACCAGGGTGGCGGTATAGTCTTGATGGAGAAAGTTTTCAATTAGACTACGACTCACTTTATATAAAAAAAGCATGTTTGATTTATAAAAGATATGCAAAACATCAGTTGCCAGGCAAACAAACTAGGTATTTCGATGAAGAATGGCAAGACGAATATAATCTAACTGTATTTTCTGAAGATCGAAATATTATAGAAAAAAGAGAAAGGCGTTGCAATGGGGCAAAGAGAAAACGTAATTTCCGTGTCAAGAATAGAATCAAGCAACTGGAAATATACAATGAGATAGACTATCTTATCAGAAGATTATATAAGAACAACGTTGATGGACTTTCATACACCGATTTTAAATGGCTTTTCCAAATAAAAGGCCATGACAAAGGAAGGGAGTTCCGTTCATTTGCCACATGCAAAAGCCAGAGAATAGTATATCTCATAGACTTATTTGAGCATTATGCGGATAAGTTCAAGAAATGGGACAAGTATCTGGTTGAAATCAAAACTTCTCCAGAATCTATGCTTTCTGCGGAAGAAAATGATGCCATATCAAACATTCTCAAGGAGAAAGGAATCAAACCTGACATATGGTATCATGCCACTGACAAATGCTTAGGAGAGGACATATATTTGCTGATTGTGGGATATTCTTAAAATTATAAAATGACTATAGCTGAATATTTAAGAAGTATATCTTTCGAAGATATTGAAGAAATCTTATGGGAAGTTTATGGAATGGGGGACAACTTTACCCCTTTCATAAAAATGACTTATGACCGTATTTGCCATCAGACAGGAACATCTGAGCATTCTTATATGATTGTACAGATTGTGAATTCCTCCATAGACCCTTTGGGCATGAATGTTATCATGCCTGAAGGGTATAAAAAGGATTCTTTGGAGAATTTAGGCAAGTACAAAGTCATCTTTAGAGGTTGTGAAAGTCCTGACACTTCAAGCATTGCTGCAAGTATTATGGAAACTATTATAAGAAATAACCAACAGGGTGTACTTGAGCCATTTCATAGTCTTGACATCGTTAAAAATACTAAGTTCAGTAAGCTAGTGATGAATATATACAAGCTGGTTATTAAAGTTCTCTTGCCAAAGAAATGCGTTCCCGAAAAAATGTCAGAACAAGAACTTTATAAAATTATCAGGAAGAGACACTGTCGAAACATTGCACTTCTGAAATTGTATACATTTAACAAGGTTTACTCCTTATTTGTACAATATAAACAAATATGTAAGACCCACTACTTAATCAGAAGACTTACTAAAAACAACAGCCAAGGCTTAAATAGCAAGAACTTTAAATGGTTGTACCATAAATCCTGCCAGATGGAAAAGGAATATGTCAGCTTTGCTTTTGAAAAAAATAAGAGAGTGGAATACATCACAGAATTGATTGAAATGTTCAATCTCCCTTTTACTGGTTGGGATGGCTTTCTTATCCTTACAAGAACATCTTCAAAACATCCGTTGCTGGAAAAAGAAAAAAACAAGATAAAAAAAATCATAACCGACCTTGATGGGAAAAACTATAGATGGTATCAATCGTATGACGAGAACTTAGGAGAAGATCTATATTTACTGATAGTAAAGTGGTTTAATAAGAAAAGAGCTTGGTCTAGTTATGACTTCTCATTTCTTATTTCTAAGTTCATTAAACTGTGAGACATTGTAAAACTCCGTAAAAGCACCACCCTTGCTTTGATTTCCAGAAGAATGAGCATGACCAAAGACATGGAAACGAGGTTGAGAGCGATAAACCTCTAACAATAGCGGAAGGCTTCCCCTACCCTCGTCAAGTATGCCTTCCGGTGGAATATGGGTTATCAGGAAGTCCATTTTGCCAGCAAGGTGGATATTTTGCTCCTTACTTTGCAAGCTTCGCATGGATATATTCCCAAAACTTATCCCATCAAACTCAAAGGAGGAATCATGAAGGAAAACTACTTTTTTAGGTAAGAGCGAAATTGTCTGCTCTAAGCTGTCTTCCAAGAACAGCTCATGATTACCTGCGGCAAAAATATAAAGTTTGGCGGGATGGCTTAACAACCAGGAAAAGAAGTCCTCAATGCCATCCTTGCCAAAGCCAGGCACTACATCGCCAGCACAAAGCAGGATGTCAGCTTCTTCTGGGATATGAAGCCGATTGTGCATCCCATGAGTATCAGAGAACGCAAAAATCCGATGTTCCTTATAGTTGAATAACATAAATCTAAATCTTATAAAGTTAATACTTCAATGGTGAATGTGGGCGGAATCTCTTCCGACCACATTTTTTGCATTGGCTTCCTTTTTCATTTTTTAAGTGATACGAAACCTGTTTTCTTATTTTTCCTGGCACATTTTATAAACATCAAACCATAAACCATGCAACATGTCAAGCAGTTTGATTTTATCGTCTGAAGATATGTGTAAGCCGGCTATCTCCTCTGGTTCGAAGCTGACGGATGAGACTTCATTTTTTAGCTCTAGCAAGAGCATATCCATTCGTTTCTCCAAGTATTGTTTCAACCAAGAGAGTTCGTCAAAATCACAAGTTGGAATTTTGATGTTTGATACACATTTTTGTTTCTTATCACCTGTCACTGAGTACAAATTTGCAAACCATATATCGCCAAAGCCAACACTCAAACTGAGTTCTATGCTATATGTCTTTCCCATATAGGAAAAAACATACTCACTTTGAGCTTCATCACCTATGTCAAAGTCAACCCATTGATTCATCTTCATATGCTTGAATGATTAACAATAGTTGTTCTTCACTTGTGCCCAATGTCTCCTGTACAAGATCCACCTTTGTTGTGTCCATAAATGATTGTGACACAGACATAAGTTGAACCAGTTCTCCCATCAGCAAAGGATATTTTACAGAGGTGACGATTCGCATAGACACCTTATTATATTTAGCCCAATCCACCAGGGTGTATTGCCTAAAAGATCGGCAGATAGCCTCTGCCCTGCTCTCTCCTTTCATTGGAAAGGAATAGATACGGCGTTTTACCGATATTCCGTGTTTAGTTTGTTCCATGATTTCTTGTTACTTTACATCTATGACACAAAGGTAGTCTGAAAATGGGAAAAATTACTGCACACCTAAAAAATATTTTAGATGTGACAACATTTTACACAGGAAATATGTTCCTTTGCCACAAAATAAATATACAATGAAGAGGAGGAACATATGGGGGCAATGCTCCATCTATAAACAGATTTTCTTGCCGCCCAAGATTGTGTTTTCCCATTGGAATTGATAGACGAGATTATCCTACATGAAATGAGTCATCTCAAATTTATGCATCATAGGAAACAATTTTGGGAGTACTTTAGTTTCCTGCAAGGAAGAGATGCCAAACTATGCAAGATGAAGGAAAGTGTATTTTTCGCCAAATACGACGAAATGATAGAGTTCTTACTAAAATAATTGGCAACTGTGCAACATTATTTCTCACTTTTTCATTATCTTTGTGCCAAAATTTAAAAGTATAGAATATGGCTATCAATCAATTGAACAAATATGTCTGGCTCGTAGAGACCATTCATCGAGCAAGAAACAGGGGTGGCATTACCCTGAAGGAGATTCAAAGCAGATGGTTGGACTCTGACCTCAGTGAGGGAACGGAACTTTCTCGCCGTACCTTCATCAACAATCTCCATGCCATCGAGGAACTGTTTGAGATTAACATCGAATGTAGTAGCGGATTCCGTTATCACATAGAGTATGGCAATTGCTTCGAGGAAGGAAGCACCAGGAACTGGTTACTCAACGCCTTCTCACTCAACGCCATGGTGGGCAACAGTCGCAAACTCAAGGACAGAGTTCTCCTGGAGGACATGCCATCTGGCAGAAACTTCCTGGAGGATATCATCAAGGCGATGCGCGACAACCACGTCATATTCATCTCTTACTACAGTTACTATAACGAGAAGTATTATGAGTTTGACATCCATCCTTATTTCGTGAAGGCTTTCAAGAAACGTTGGTATGTGGTCGCATATAGTCCTGGCACGAACGATATCCGTTGCTATGCACTTGACCGTATGGAAAATGTCATCATCTCCGAGGAAGTGTTCAAGATGCCTAAGAATCTGGAACCAGCTGAATACTTCAAGGATTGCTTTGGCATCATCAACAACAAGGATTCCGAAGTTCAAAAGGTAGTGCTAAAGGTTGATGCCTTCCAGAGTAACTACATACGCAATCTTCCTCTCCATGACTCTCAAAAGGAGACAAAGCGAACTGACGAGTACTCTATCTTTGAGTATCACCTGAAACCAGAGTTTGATTTTGAACAGGAGATTTTCTCGAACATGGACACCATGGAAGTGTTGGAACCTCTATGGCTAAGAGATGAAGTGACAGAAAAGTTAAGGAATCTTGCTGAGAAATACAAGATATAAACTTCTTGGTAACTTCCATCATGGAATGTTAAAGCTTGATGAGACTTTCGAATTTTTGGGAGACTTGGACGTTCACCCAATAGAAATCATTTCAGGAATGGCAGATGGAGCAGACACCTTAGGTATCAAATACGCCAAGGAGCATAAGCTTACAATGGTTCTATACCCTGCGAATTGGAAAAAATATCCGAGGATGGCAGGAATCCTTAGGAACATGAACATGCTTGTTACGGCAACACATCTTGTTGCTTTTTGGGATGGCAAATCTCATGGAACCAAGCACATGATAAAAATTGCCAAGGAAAAGGGCATACCAGTATGGATATATAAATATTAAAAATTTGGATAATACATATATAATTAGTAACTTTGCACTCATGAAGAATTTTGCAGCGATAGATTTTGAGACTGCCAACCAGCAACGAACCAGCATTTGCTCCGTAGGCATTGTGATAGTAAGGAATGGTGAGATTGTGGATAGCTACTACAGTCTCATCAAGCCAGAGCCTGAGTATTATTCCTATTGGAATACAAGGGTACATGGACTAACCATGGAGGACACCATGAACGCCAGGGTATTTCCAGAGGTATGGGCTGAGATTCAGCCAAAGATTGAGGGATTGCCATTGGTAGCTCACAACTCTCCCTTTGACGAGGGATGCCTGAAGTCTGTGTTCCAAATGTATCAAATGGACTATCCCGATTATGAGTTCCATTGCACATGCCGAGCCTCCAGAAGAAAGTTGGGATCTCTCCTACCCAACCACCAACTACAAACTGTAGCTGCTTATTGCGGGTACGACCTAACCCAACACCATAATGCCCTGGCTGACGCAGAGGCTTGTGCATGGATTGCCAGAAAACTACTATAACTCTTACAACTCATTTTAATGTTTTTTGTCACAAAAATGACAATAGCACTACAAGGGAGTTGCTTTCACGGGTTCATACCGTGAAGCACTCTTTTTGGATTGGTACATCTCTCATTATCCAATAAATAATGTGTATGGAGAAAATAATTCAATATATTTTCAGTAAAAAGCAATATATGGAAAGATAATTAACCAATATCACAACTAAAATGTTAATTAGTAATAAAGTTCTTACTAAGAAATTTCTTACTAAGAAGATTATTACTATCTTTGCATTCAATAATAACGAAAAAAGAAACGATTATGATAGAAAATCCATTTGAATTCGGTAGAGCTGTGGAAGATGAATATTTCACCGACCGCATAAACGATGCTAAGCATTTGGAAGCCAATCTTACACATGGCATCAATACCATCATCATCTCTCCTAGAAGATGGGGAAAGACTTCTCTTGTCAAGAAAGTGATAAGCCAGTCAAAGCGGAAAGATGTTAAGTTCATCTTTATTGATGTATTCTCATGCAAATCCGACTATGAGTTTTGCAAGATGCTGGCAACGGAAACCATCCGTCAGACATCTTCCAGATGGGACGAATGGGTTCAGATGGCAAAAACCTTTCTTTCCAACATTACTCCAAAGTTCTCCTTCGGTACTGATCCTATGAACGACTTTTCCCTGTCTTTTGCCTGGAATCCAAAGGATAACCCTGAAAGGGAAATCTTGCAGCTGCCAGAGAAAATTGCAGAGAAGAAAGGTATTAAAATAGTTGTGTGCTTTGACGAGTTTCAGCAGATAGCTGACTTCAAGGACTCGCTTACCTTCCAGAAGAAGCTGAGAACAGTATGGCAGCACCAGAAGTTGACTACTTACTGTATGTTTGGAAGCAAGAAGCATCTGATGACTAAGCTGTTCCACACCACAGAATGTCCATTCTACAAGTTTGGCGACATCATGTTTCTCGACAAGATACCGGAAACAGAGTGGATTCCTTTCATCTGCGAGAAGTTCAAGAATACAGGGAAGCATATAGAAGAGAAACAGGCTCTTAAGATTTGCCAAGTCTCGGAAAACCTGTCTTCGCTCGTCCAACATCTGGCTTGGCTCACCTGGTACAAGGCTAGTCCGGAAGTTACAGATCAGATGATAGATCAAGCTATCGATGAACTTTTGGATCAAAATCGTCTGTTCTATCAGCGTGATATGGAAACCATGACGGTTTACCAGAAGAATTTCCTCATAGCAGTGGCGAATGGCATCAATACCGGACTTTCCCGTAGGAAGGTACTGAATGAGTATCGCCTGGAAAACTCAGCCAATGTGCAGAGTATCAAGAAGGCATTGATTGCTAAAGATTTCATAGATGTGGATGGAGATACAGTATCTTTCAACGACCCATTCTTCAAACTTTGGATCAGAAGAAACATTGCGCAGCTTTGATGGAATAAGAATATACCAGTTACATTTAAAGAGAGTGTACCATAAAAATAAGTCCGTAATAAAGTATCTGCGAAATTCCACCCACACAGGGTGAAAATACGATATCAGTGGAATCCGACAACCGCCGGATTCCACTTTTTAATTTAAAAATCCAATTCAAAAGAATTATTTGTTATAAAAGTAACTATCATCGAAGGCTGCTTCGATAAGGCGTTGCCTCACTCGGGCGTATTCTGCCGAGTCTTCGATAAAGTACCGAAGAGCAGAAACAATCCTCACATAAACACTGAGCCGATAATCGCCCTTACCCTTTTAGATTGCAAAAATGTTTTCCTTATGCATCTCAGCATAAAACATCAGATCAGAACCAGATACATGATGGTTCTTCATCACTTCACTCAGAACAACACCGAAACGGCTGTTGTCTGCATTAAATTTTTCAATTTTCATCTTAAAAAATTTTAAAATATTGAATATATTTATTTACAAGTTCCCACTACGGGAACTCTTTTTTATTTTCTTTTTACTATCTTTGCACCATATAAAACAGATTCAACAATCTGCTTACCTATAAGGAAACGAATAACCGATACATATATTGTATAAACAATATAATATTTTTAGGAGATTATGAACATAACAACATTCAGCAACATGGCCAGCAAGATTCCTTCACCTGGCCAGTTGGAAGGCCTGGTAACCTTCATGAAGGAAGATAAGAAACTCAGGTTTTTCACCGAGTCTTACCGGAAAACGGGGAATAAGTCGTACAAACACGATGCACCCCTCTTCGCCGTAGCCTGCATCTTCGAAGGCGGAAAAGGCAAGGACAACATCCGGAGCCTCACACATCTGTCGCTGGTCGACTTCGACCACATCACAGAAAAACCGGATGACGGCACCCTGCACTCGCTCAAAGAGAGAATCTGCCACGATGCCCACACCCTGCTCTGCTACGTTACCATGAGCGGCAACGGACTGCGCGTCATCTACCGCTACGAAGGCGATGATTATCCCGCCGCCTTCGCCATGGGAAACGACTACTACGCGCATCTCATCGGCAAGGAAAGCGATCCGCTCTGCAAGAACATCACAAGGCTCAGCGGACTCGCCTACGACCCCGAAGTCTATTTCAATCCTGAAGCCACAGCCTTCAACGCCGAGGAAATCAGCCATTTCCATTCAGCTACGCTCAAGACCGCCCAGAAGAAAAAGAAACAGGAACGCATCGCCGACTACTATGAGAACATCATCAAACCCAAGCTGGAAAACGAAAAGGTAAAGTACGAACCCGGCAACCACAACCAGTATGTAATGCGGGTGGGCTACATGATGGCTAAGAAACGGTACGACAGGAAAGAAGCCACCCAGTGGGCTATCAGGCAGTTTCCCGAATACGACGACGTAGAACAGGTGTTCAAATCGTGCTACGACAACACCACTCACCCACAGAAGGCGAAGGCAGAAACCGGAAAGATTCCCTATGCCACCGTAGATGAAATCAAAGACTTCCTCGACGGGCATATCAAACTCCGCTTCAACCTCATTACCCTGCGCTACGAGTATCAGAAGGAGAAATGGCGAATCCTCCAGGACCGCGATCTGAATACGCTATGGAGCAACATGTCGCTAACCGCAAGGGTGAGCAAGAGCGACATGATCAATGTCATCGAGAGCGACTATAGCCCGCCCTACAATCCCTTCACCGATTATCTGGAGAATCTCCCACCCTGGCAGGAAGGCGACAAGGACTATATTGCCGAACTCGCTGCCACGGTAAAGATGAAGGGAGACCCCGTGATGCCCTTCTGTGAAGCCCTCAGGAAATGGCTCGTGGCGATGATAGCAGGATGGATAGACGAAGGTGCCGTCAACAATGTCATCCTGGTGTTCATCGGCAGACAGGGCGCCTACAAGACCACCTGGTTCAACTATCTCCTGCCGCCGGAACTGAAGCAATACTTCTATACGAAGGCGAATGCCAGGCGCATGACGAAGGATGATATCATCGCCCTTTCGCAGTATGCACTCATCTGTTATGAAGAGCTCGACACGATGAGTCCGTCGGAACTGAACCAGCTGAAGGCTGTGGTAACGATGCAGTATACCAACGAAAGGGCGGCATACGGCCATTATGCCGAGCAGCGCAAGCATATCAACACCTTCTGCGGCACGGGCAACAATCCCGAGTTTTTGAGCGACCCTACCGGTAACCGTCGCTGGCTGCCCTACGAGATAGAGAGCATCCTCTCACCCCGTGAGCATCCGTTCAATTACGAAGGCATCTACGCCCAGGCTTACGCCCTCTACAAGAGTGATTTCCGCTATTGGTTCACCGATGAGGAGATAGAAAAGCAGAACCGGCACAACCGCGCTTTTGAGGCGCCTAGACTAGAACAGGAACTTGTGGATCTCTACTTCCGAAAGCCAACGGAGGCGGAGACAGGGGAGTTCGTGTCCATAGCCAGAGCGATGCAGATCATCAGTTGCAACATCTCTCAGAAGCTGAGTAGCACCAAGTTGGGCAGAGCTTTCAATGATCTCGGATTCGAAAAGATGCGCACCACCCACAACCGTGGTTACAGGGCGATTATACGTACTGCCGAGGAAATCAAGGCATACCAGGTATCCCTCTGCATCAACTCGCCGCAATCCGATGATGATGCCCCGTTCTAGCCGCTCCCAAGCCATCGGTTCCCACTGGTCAGATTATGACACTATGACACTTATGACACTAGTTTTTCAACTTTTCGCCTCGCACGCGGGCAGGCAGGAACTTTCGGCCTGATTTTTCCTGCCTGCCCGCGCGAGAGCAAATCTTCAGAATTCACTGTCATAAGTGTCATGTGTCATAGCAAAGCCGGTTACTTCCGAAACGGAAACCAAAGACTTACGGTGCAAAAGCCAGAGACTTACGATACAAAAGTCAGAGACTTACGATACAAAAGTCAGTAGCTTATGAACCGCATCCTCATTCATTAACCCTCATAAAAATCAAACAAAACTATGGATTTAAGAAGTTATACCAAGCAAGAGCTTGCTCTCCTGTATTTTCCCGATGCTACTCCAGCAGTAGCCAGTGCTCACCTGATGCGATGGATCCAGCGCATCCCCGACCTTCTCCAGAAGCTCGCCGCCACCGGTTACGGCAAGAACTGCAAGGAGTTCACCCCGATGCAAGTCTCCTACATCCTCTACTTCCTCGGTGAACCCTAACCCTGTTCCGCCACATCTGAAAATGAACCAACAAAAGGTACTTCTACCTGAAGACATCATGTAATAGGAAAAAGGTCTATACACCCTTTTGTCGAGGTGTATAGACCCTTGGAACAACCGCAAAGTATGGGTTGATAATTATTTTTCAGATGATCAATTAATTTTCTTCCTCTTTGGTCAGGAAGAAACTAAATCTTTACTTTTTTACCTTTTTACTTTTTTACCTTTAAAAAATCCCAGAAAAAGCTTGCAGGTTTGGAAATAAAGTCGTAACTTTGCGGTATTGTTTTTAAACAGAATGGTTATGAAGTACTTAGATCCTAAGGCAGACCTTACGTTCAAGAAGATATTCG